>ENA-UOYA01001230-UOYA01001230.1-activated-sludge-metagenome-genome-assembly--contig:-NODE-1230-length-28363-cov-13.987601_pt1 | contig 28363 bp, 19 predicted proteins | sample MGYA00238163_ERZ764804 | MGnify/ENA primary metagenome ERZ764804 (study PRJEB28919, sample SAMN05720223) | activated sludge metagenome | isolation source: Anaerobic digester | place: Hong Kong... | reverse complement strand
CACAGATATTTGAAAAATAATTTCAATTGCACGATAGAAATAGAAATAAGTATTCTGTAACCTCACCATGCAAGAGGATAAAGGTGTGCGAAAAAGCAGATAAAAAAAGGGAAAAGAGCGTGCAGTGACACTTTTGGATAAGGGAAACGTTCATTCACGCTCTTTTCCTTTTATTGATGCGCATTTATAACTTTTATAATTTTTCAAAAACTTGTGATGGATAGATAAATCCTTTCCCCACCTTACGTTGCCTCACATCATCAATGCAATTATCAACGGTGCAAAAACTTCTGCGACAAGAGACATAACCGTGATCATAGTATTCAAAGAAGGTCCAGCAGTATCTTTGAATGGATCTCCTACCGTATCTCCAACAACTGCTGCCTTGTGCGCCTCCGAACCTTTCCCACCATAATGACCTTCTTCGATGTACTTCTTTGCATTATCCCAAGATCCACCGGAATTCGCCATGAAGAGTGCAAAGATTATCCCTGTCACTATACTCCCTGCAAGAAATCCCGCTAAGGCTTCCTTACCAAGTATAATCAGCGTTAACGCTGGTGCTATTATCGACAAAATCCCTGGAAGCATCAATTCTCTCAAAGCACCAACTGTGGCTATATCGACGCACTTTGCGTAATCCGGCCTCGCTGTACCTTCCATCAAACCTGGAATCTCTCTGAATTGTCTTCTAATCTCATCAACCATTCTTTCACAGTTCCTTCCCACTGCCAAAATCAACAAGGCTGAAAGGAGTGGAGGCATCATTGCACCTAAGAAGATACCAGCTATCACCTGTGGGGATATCAAATCCAAAGACTGAATATCGACAAGATGAGTGTAAGCTGCAAACAAAGCTAAAACCGTCAATGCTGCCGAACCTATGGCGAACCCCTTAGTTATCGCTTTTGAAGTATTACCAGCCGCATCAAGCATATCTGTCACTGCGATGACATCATCGCCCAAGCCTGACTGCTCGGCCACACCCTTTGCATTGTCAGATATAGGACCGTACGCATCGGAAGATATAATCATACCAACTATGGACAACATTCCAAGTGCCGCATTGGCTACTCCATAAAATGGATCCATTCCAAAGGCCTTTGCAAGGTACCAGGCCGCAATTGTAGCAATGGAAATACATATGATAGGTGGAACGATACTCACAAGCCCATAGGAAAAACCGTTCAAAATGTTTATTGCTGTACCTGTGACCGATGATTCGGCAACTTTCTTAGTCGGTTTCTTCTCAATCGAGGTGAAGTAATCCGACGTCAATCCTATAACTACTCCAGCACCAAGACCAGCAATCGTCGGTAGGAAGACTCCAAGCCACTTGGAACCTTCTAAACCAGAAAAGCGAGTGGCAAAGAACAGGAGAATTACAAAGATAAAACATGTTGAAAAAGTCCCCATATTCAAAGCTCTACCCGGACTAGTTTTAATACTCCTTGTCACAAAGACAAGTCCCAACATCGAAGAAAAAAGTCCCATAGCAGCTATCAGCAAAGGCATGGTTGTAAGTATTCCACCGCCAAGTTCTGAACCAATTACCATTGCTGCGATGATACTTGCAATGTATGAATCCGCTAAATCTGCCCCCATACCTGCCACATCACCGACATTGTCTCCAACGTTATCTGCTATGACCGCTGGATTTCTTGGATCATCTTCAGGTATGCCAAGTTCAACCTTTCCCACAAGGTCCGCACTTATATCGGCAGTTTTGGTATAGATTCCACCACCAGCTTTTGCAAATAGTGCAAAGGCACTTGCACCAAAACTGAATCCCAAGATGACATTTGATGCATCGGCATCGCTCCAGCCAAAACCAATTCTAAAAACGAGGAACAATATTGCTATTCCCAAAAGGGATATACCAACAACAAATAGTCCCATAACAGCTCCACCATAGAAAGCGACCGGAAATGCGGCTTTTAGGCCATTTCTTGCTGCTGCTGCAACCCTTACGTTGGTTTCAACGGCTGCTCTCATCCCGAGATAAGCGGCTATCGTTGTACAAATTGAACCAAGAACATATGAAATGGCCATACTCAAACCCATTGATGGACTTCGAGTAAAACCATAGACGAATCCGATGATAGTAGCCATTACGACAACGAAAACGGCAAGTGTTTTGTTTTGCCTTGCCAAATAAGCAAGTGCTCCTTCTTTAATTGCTGAGGATATCTGTTTCATCTTCTCTGTTCCAACGTCTTTTTTTACAACATATGCAAAGAGTCCGAATGCCAATAGAATAGAACTAATTCCCGAGATAAAACTCAGTGTAAACCAGCCCATTCAATCACCCCCACTTTGAGATAAAGTTATGGAACAATACATTTCCATATTTTAATTCAAAATATCTCGAGAGTCTTACGATGTGTAGGTGTCTAATGACATAGGTTTAGCAAAACTATTCACATTATATTATACTCTTTTCTCATGTAGTCGTGCAAATTTCGTTAAACCATTATTCGACAATAGGAGAGAAGTTCGTGTAAAAGTCAGCAAAGGACAATTAATGGCAAGTGGTTTGGCCAGAAATGGGAGACTTTCAATTTTATTTCCTTTTCAAAAAGGATTGAAAATATTAGCTTTGCTCAGGAATTCTATGATTCGAATATTAAAATGCATATAAGTTTCTAAAAGCATAATTACTGTAGTTTTCCTGCTGAATACTTGATTTAACATTTCATGAAAATGTGTTTATTATAAATTAGTAAGAAAACTTTACTTATTATTAGAACCGTGAATTCGCTTATGATCAAGAACTATTTTTTCAATTTGTTAATGCTGTTAATTTGCATGTTTTCTTGATATTAACCAATAGCTGGAGGTGACTTTATGGATTATTTAGAAAACAACGTAAAGATTAAGTCAGCGAAATACATCGGAGAACTCTTTACAAACAATCTCTCACGGGTTATAGGACATGATGGAGCGTATTCAATCCCACTTGACGATGGAAGATCCTTTTGGACTTTTGGAGATACGTTGATTGGGCCGAATCGTTTTGGTTATGATCATGAAAAAGAATTAATAGACGTGTGGTTAAGCAAAGAGTGGGCGAGAGAGAATATTAAAATGGTCGAGAATACGGGCTGTTTTACTAATACAAAAACAGGACAAGAACTATTATCATCAAGACCACTCTACGTTGAAAAGGATGGAATTGCAAGAGAGCTCGTAAGTACCGCTTTAGCACCAAATAGGGGCAATCGATACAGACCAATTTGGCCTATGGATGGTTTTTGTTATAATGGGAGACTATATGTTTTCTATATTTTGGTTGATTGTGGCTTTTTCGATCCTTCAAGAAATGAGCAAAACTTGGATATTAACTTGTATGGCGTTGGATTAGCTAAATCAAAGTATCCATTCTACGATTTTGAGAGACTGAGACCCATGAGTTATCCTGTTCCTCCAAAGGACTTGTCTAACTACTGCGAATATCCATTTCTTTGGTGGAATTGTGAAGTGCCTAACAAATTTGGTGAACAAGTTCCAGCTTTTGGTACCGCCGTTCTGAAAAGACTCGTAGATGGATATGTTTATATCTATGGTAGCAGGGTTGATAAGATAGACAATGAAATAGTACACGGAGTTTACCTTTCGAGAGTAAGACCAGAGTATATCGAAGACTTAAGCCATTATGAATACTATTCGAAACATGGATGGATAAAACAACCTACAGACCTAAAATTGCTTTTTGATGGAAACGCAAATGAGCTTTCTGTCTCGTTTAATCCATACTTAAACAAATACATAACAATATATTCCTTTGCAGGTAGGGTTGCCTCGAATGGCGCCGTATCTTCAGGAGCAATGGAAGAGATTCACCTTAGAACCGCGGATGATCCTTGCGGTCCATGGAGTGAACCTGTTGTCCTATATAATCCGAGGAAATCCATGAGTTTAGATATATGCTATGCCGCAAAAGAACATCCTGAGCTTGCAGAAGAAAATGGAAAAATTATCTATCTCACTTTTGTTAGTCACCAAAGATACTGGCCTGAATTGGTTAGAGTTGAATTCGAATAGGAGGCTTATGGTATGGAGTATTTGGAATCCGATTTAAACATAGTCCCAAAACAAAGCAATTTAAAGCCAATAATGAACAACGTAAACGAAGTTTCATCATTCTTAACACGTTCTTTTGCCGAAGGGCGGGCCTTCAATCATAAGCCGTTGATAATAGCTTTCGATGGTTACGTTGGGGCAGACTGGTCCATTGTATTTAGGTTGAAAGAAGAATTGGAAAAACATGGTATTTCTGTTAATTTAATAGAGAGCATCGATTTTTTCAAGAATTCTCACGAAATATGGGGAACAATAGAACCATACATAACTGTAGATGAACATTTTGGAAGAATGTATAAAGGAGATTTAAGTGATTTTTTGGATGAGAATGCAGTAGTTAAAGTGAAGGAAAAAATAAAGAAATCCAGCGATAATGTCATTATATGTTTTGGATATGGTTCTTCAAACAAAATGACAAACACTTTTTACGATTACGTGTTTTACATTGACGTAACCCACGAGGATTTTATTAAAAGCGTTCAAAAAAGAAACCTTTGGTTCGTTCCAAAAGGAGGCTTGAATGCACAAGGTGCTGCAGATGTCGGTATGTCGGTTCAAACATTTAAGTTGACAAGATATGTGTACGCTCCACTTTTTGACAAACACCGAAGAAATGTTCTAAGAAAAATGGACTTTTACGTAAGTGCAGGTATTCAGCAGAAAATCATTCCAAGACCAACATTTGATTATGTTATGTCCAGACTCTCTCAACAACCTTTCAAACTCAAACCTCTCTATATACAGGGGCCTTGGGGCGGGCAGTGGATAAAGCAAAAACGAAGAATACCTGAAAACTATAGAAATTGTGCCTGGGCTTTTGAAGCCGTAACCTCTGATATGAGTTTGTTGGTGGAGTTTGGTGAGGATGTTTTCGAAGTGCCTTTCGACACTTTCTTAGCAAAAAATCCGAAATATATATTAGGAGAGAGAGTTTTCAATAGGTTTGGTTACTTTTTCCCTCTGCGTGTCCATTACGACGATAGTTATGATGGGGGGAACATGGCCATTCAAGTTCATCCTGATCATTCTTATGTCCAAAAACAGTTCTCCGAAAAGGTTGGACAACAAGAGGCATACTACATAGTTGAAGCGAAAGATGATTCGGAAGTTTTTCTTGGACTAAAAGATGGAATCAATCTGGACGATTTCTTTGAAGATGCTTTGAAATCGAAGGAAAACCGTACCTCTTTGGATTACCAGAAGTATGTAAACTCTTTTCATAGTAAGCCAGGAGACTTATTTCTAATACCCTCTGGAACTGTTCATGCCCTTGGGAAAAACCAAGTCTGTTTGGAAATAGGAACCAGCTATGGTTACACTTTCCATATATATGATTACCTTAGGCCAGATTTAAATGGCAATCTGAGAGAGATACATTTGGATCATGCATTCAGTGTTCTCAATTCGCATTTGAATCTCAATTTTTCACCCGATAGATTGAGGCCAACACTTGAGACTATTAGAGTTCAAAGAAATGGGGCCGAGTATCTTTTTGAAAGGATAAAAGAGATACTTTTTGAGGTACGCAGAATTGAATTTTCCACACTATGGGAAGACGATACCTTTGGAGATTTCCACATCTTGACGGTTATCAAGGGAGATAAAATCAGAATACAGTCAGAAGGCAGCACAAATAGTGACATCACCGTTTACAATTCGAAGACCATAATAGTTCCCGCCTGTTTCGGCAGATACACTATACAAGGTGGCCAGAATTGTGTCGTCGTAAAGGTTTTAATCAAAAGAAGTACAACCTAAATTTCAGGTAGAATCTCTTTAAAAATTTTTTCTCAGTGAATTATTAGGAGGTCCTTAAGATGTATGCTATAGCATTGGATATGGGAGGCACTTTTTTAAAATCGGCAATTGTTAGTAGCGAAGGAGAAATAGCACAGGAGACATTTCGTAAGACACCTTCTTTATCGAACTGCTCCAAGGATGTAATAATAGAAAACATGTTGAAGACATTGCTGATGCAACTTGAAAGAGCAAAAGAACTCAATATCGAGATAAAAGGCATAGGGATTGGAATACCGGGACCAGCTGATTATGAAAGAGGAATATTGTACATTCCTCCAAAACTAAACAAATATCATGCTGTCTATGGGATAAGTTTAAGAGACGAAATTGTACAACACTTAAATGTTGATAACGTAATATTTGAGTTGGATTCGTTCCTTTTTCTAAGAGGTGAAAGTTGGTTAGGGGCTGCTAAGAATCTCAACAGAGTTATAGGAATAACCTTAGGAACCGGATTGGGGTCTGCTTTCATGATAAATGGGGAAATAGTCATAGATGAAACAATCACACCTCCAGAAGGGTGGATAGGTGGTTTAGCATATGGTGATGGGATAGTTGAAGACATAATTTCAGCAAGATGGATTACATCTCAGTACAAGAAGCTGAAAGGTATTGATAAAGACCTTGAGGTAGAAGAAATTGCTCACTTTGCAGAACAAGGAGACCAGACGTGTCAGAAGATTTTTGAGGAGCTTGGAGTAAATTTGAAGTCCGTTCTTGAACCAATTGCATTAAAGTTCAGACCAGACAGCATAATTTTCGGTGGACAAATATCAAAGTCCTTCAAGCTGTTTGCTGGTGCACTCAAGAGTGGATGGACTCAGTTACCTTTCCCTGTAAAAATAGAGACTGCAAAATACATCGATCTGAGTCCCATTTATGGTGCTGCACATCTCATTTTCTCAAATTGTCGAGATCAAAGTAAAATTGATTCTCTCCGTAATCGGCTAACATGATTATCTTAGATGTGCAGTGAATTATCTACGAGTGAGGAGATACTTGGTGGTCTAACAGTTTCGTTAACTTACTAAGCATGTCCGCATATATACATATACTTCACAAACAACAGAATATTGACATTTTTGATTTGAGACTTTCTCTTGAACGCTAAAGTAAATGGGATTTTGATTCAAACAATTCAATGATACAGAAAGAAGGGATTGAAGATGTCAAAGAGAGCCAATGCAATATCTGCTTTTAAAGTTGAGAGTTCTTTGTTTTTTGTAAATTCCGAAGATGAGTTAAAGCAAGTAATTTTTGTAGAAATTGAATCAGATCAAGAGATATCTAAAGCGCAGTTGATTTTAACAGGGAACAATCAAAAGATTGTGCAAGAAGTTGACAAAATCTATAGTGGGAAGACAACCTTAGAAATGTATGTCCCGGAAGTCAAGGCCGAAACTACGTACAATGTCACGCTTAAGTGGGATGACAACAAAATTGAAAGTACAGTAACAGTCACGCCACAAAAGCATTGGGTTGTCCACATCATTCATCATTCCCATTTGGATATAGGATACACAGACCCGCAAATCGAAGTACTAGATCACCATTTGAATTATTTGGATCAAGTTCTTGAACTATGTGATTTACAAGATGACGATCCAGAAACCAATTTCAAATGGGTTGTTGAAACAACTTGGCCTCTAAAATATTGGCTGAAGAGTCGCCCTTCTAAACAAGTTAAGAAGATGATCCAAATGATAAAGGAAGGAAGGATCGAGGTATGTGCAGCTTATATGAATATGCATACTGAGGCCTACGATATAGATGAGCTCGCTAGAAGTTTCGAAACAGCTCAGATGCTTCGAGATGAATACCAGATAGAAATCTGTACAGCAATGCAGAGCGATGTGCCAGGTCTAACAAAGGGATTCTTAACGTGCTTAACAGACATGGAAATCAAATATTTATCTGTAGCACACAATTATGCAGGGCGTGCTATACCACATTTGCTTTCAGGTCCAAAATTAAGGCGCCCCTTTTATTGGAAGCTGGATCAAAAGAATGAAAAAAGGGTCTTAGTTTGGTATACAGACACACCACACGGAGTATATATGGAAGGAAATTTGCTGGGTTTATCAAAGAGTTATGAAGAAGTGTTTGCAAAGTTGCCTTCCTTACTCAAGGAAATGCAAGATGATAATTACGAGTTTAGTGATGTGCATATAAGAGTTCAAGGTACGTTCTGGGATAATGCCGGACCAAGCACTATCCCATCTCAGATAGCCAAGGCTTGGAATGAAAGATGGGCTTATCCCAAGCTAGTTACTTCTACTAACAGGCAATTTTTTGAAAAGATAGAATCTGAGAAGACTACGAATATTCCCAATTTCTGTGGAGATTGGACCGATTGGTGGTCAGATGGAATAGCCTCCAATGCTTATGCAATGGGATTAAACAGGAAGGCTCACCAATTACTGAGGTCTGCCCAAACGCTGCACAGTATTCTAGACCTTGGGGGTAATGAGCATAACTATCCTAAGGAAGAGTTGGATAGGGCCTATGAAGAGATGACTTTGTTTGATGAACATACGTGGGGAGCTTGGAATCCGTGGGAGAATTCTCTAAGGCACAACACATCGGGTGACATCCAATGGAGCATCAAAAGGAACTTTGCACAATCAACTTACGATAGAAGTCTTCTTGAATATCGTAGGGCATTGAATCTATTTCCTGAACTTTTGGAAACAAGATACGACAAAGAGTCGAGCTGCATCATTGTCTATAACGCGAGTTCTTTCAATCGTACAGATGTTGTTAATGTATTTATCCCACTTGGGAAGTGTGATGTAAGGAAAGGACTGAAGATCTTAGATGAAAATGGTGAAGAGGTGAAGTATTCCTTAAGGTTTCATATGGGAGAACGACCTGAACCAATTGGTGCAACAATAACTTTCAGTGCAAGAAATGTTCCTCCGTTTGGCCAAATCAGCTACCAAATAGTACCAGAAGAAATGGAAAATCTTGGCCAAAGATCTATGAATCATGATGCAGAAAGCGTGATGGAAAATTCGTTTTACAGAATTACTTTCGATCCGGATACTGGTGGGATCCTTAGCATCATAGACAAAGAAATAGGCCAAGAACTAGTAAATTCAGACGCTGCTTTTCTCTTCAATGAATACATCTATGATCAATATACTACAGCTCCTCGCTTCAATCATCTGTCCTCACGCACAGTGGGAAGTGCACAAACACTTCTTGGCAGCCGTTGCTCGCCGAGTGTGTTAAAGCGAAATATGGGAGACAAAGTGAATCGTAACAGTGTGTCAAAAATAGGGTTGATAGAGAAAAATGATGTATACCAAAAAGTATTAATAACACTACATTTGCCTGGTTGTGAATGGATTGAGCAGGAAGTAATACTGTACGATGAAATTAAGAGAATAGATATTGTCAATCGTCTGAAGAAGATAGAAACTGAAGTAAAAGAAGCAGTATATTTTTCTTACCCATTTAACGTACAAGACGGAAAGATACGGTACGAAGTGACTGGAGGATACGTCTCTATAGACGATGAGTTTGTACCTGGTTCTTGCCACTACCTGAAAGCAATTCAAAATTGGGTAGCCATAAGTAACTCGAAGTATACCATTCTTTGGGGTACTTTGGAAGCCCCGTTGATTCAACTACGAAACATTCATGTACCTTATAATCCATTTGAAAAAACGCTTGAAACTGATGAACCTTACACTCTGTACTCTTATGTTATGAACAACATATGGGATACAAATTTCCCAAATAAGCAAGGCGGAGAGGTGGAATTTCATTACAGTATCACAAGCCATGCCAGGGATTTTGATCCATTGATTGCAAGTAAATTTGGAGAAGAACTTCAAAATCCGTTATCTGGAATTACAGTTCCATACCAGCTTAATACAAAGAGTTCTTCTTTCGTCTCCACAAATGTTGAAAATGCAAAGATCTTAGGAATAAGAAAACTAGGAAAGGATAGATACCAAGTCCGTGTTCAGGAAATTGGTTGTAATGATGCGAATGTTGAGTTGAATATATCAGGTGCCCATATAAAAGAGGCATTTATTTCAAACATTGGAAATGGGAAGCTTAGACGGATAAAGAACGAAGAAAATAAGATAAGTTTCAAGATCGAAAAAAATGAAATAAAGACAGTTGTTTTCACAGTCTAGCAAAGGCATTGAATATGGATAAGAAATTGGAAGATACTTCTGGGAAACTAATTTGCACTCAAATACTTTCGAGGAAGAATCAACAATGATTTAAAATGATTTGATTTATAGTGAGATGTTTGACATTAGTGTTGAAGACATAGCACCAAGACAAGATCTTTGAGGATGAATTAGACCAAAAGTTCAGTGCAAGAGAAGGGAGGTTGAAAGTGTGGTGAAGCTTAGGTACGTCAAAGAAAATGGCACAACATCACCGAGGAAGGGAGGTAAAGGATTGGGTAGAAAAATTTGACCTTGCGGTAGGTGAATTTGTAAGGAAGAAGTGAGTGAATGCTGTTAACTTGGTGTGATGATAGCGAGTAAAAAAGGAGGGGATATTTATGAAATTAACGAGGAATTTCTTAATTGCTTTGTTTATGTTGATTTTAACTACCGCATCTTTCGCAGCTCCCGTTGTAATAAGATTTTGGCATTGTTACGATGCTGGAATAGCAAAACAGACAATTGATCAATTAGTTGCAGATTTCAACAAAAGCCACGATGGAAAGATACAAGTAGAGGCTTTGGGAATTTCATTTTGGGACTACTGGGATAAACTCAGAATCAGTATTGCAGCCGGTCAAGAGCCCGATGTTTTTGTAAACGACCTTGGAGATGTTGGAATGAGAGCTAGTTCGGGTATCTTACTTGACTTGGCTCCATACTTAAAAAAAGCAGGGATAGATGCTAATAAAACATTCTTTAAATCTCCGTTAGACATGTGTAGATGGAAGACTGGAATATATGCTCTACCTTTTGAGACAGATATAAGGCTACTCTTCTACAATAAGGACTTGTTTGTCAAAGCTGGATTAGACCCAAACCGTCCACCCAAAACATGGAATGAACTGTGGCAGTATGCTGATAAAATAACAAAAAAAGACTCTAAAGGGGATTATGAAGTTCTTGGTTTTAACCCAATGTACGCACAATCCTACTTCTGGATGTACGTATGGGGGAATGGTGGCGATTTCTTGGATAAGGATGGAAATCTTGTAGTGAATAGCCCAATCGTTGTAAAATCTCTTACAGAATGGAAACAAATGGTCGATCGCTTGGGTCTCGAAAAAATCCAAAAGTTCAATGCAACTTATCCTTTAGGTCTGAATGATGCATTCATAAACAAAAAACTTGGAATGGTCATACAAAATAACACATTTTTTAGTCAGTTGAGAGATTATGCCCCTGATCTAAACTATGGAGTTGTTCAAATACCTTATCCAGTTAAACCTGTGAGTTGGTCAAATGGATTTTCTATCGAGGCATCATCCAGAAGTCGTTACAAAGATGCTGCTGCAGAGTTCATCATTTACTTGACTAACAAGAGTTCTGCCTATCTTTTCGCAAAGAATGTCACATCACTAGTAGGGAATAAAGAGGCAGCCTCATCTCCAGATTTGATGTCAAATGAAATGTGGAAATTATCTGTTCAAACTTTGGATATCAGCCAATTCAGACCATTTGTACTCGAATACCCACTCTGGTATGAAGACTTGCAGAAAACTGTTGAAAGTGTCTTATATGACAAAGCAACTCCAAAGAAAGCACTTGATGATCTGCAAAAGATGCTAGAAACGCAAATACAAAAGTATAGACTTACCCACTAAAATTTCGTTACAACAATCTTCCTGTACTTCGAAAGTTGCTCGAGTTAGGTGTACCTGTGCCTAACTCGAGCTTAAATGAGATTGCCTTTGGACCCTCTCGAATTGGTTAACGAGAATATTATATCTTCTTTTTGGAGGTTATAAAATGCCAGAAAAACCGAAAAGCTCTTTTTGGAAGAGAAAAAGTCTCACTGGTTATCTATTTGCTACTCCGTGGATCATTGGGTTAGTATGCTTCATAATAGGTCCGATCTTTGCTTCTTTTTTCTTGAGTTTTACAACTTACGATGGGATCAATCCTCCAAAATTGATAGGATTTATGAATTATAAGATTCTTTTTACACTGGATCCAAGTTTTTTGAAAGCCTTGGGCAATACATTTTATTACATGGTTGGGTCCGTTTTCTTAAAAGTTCTGCTTGGATTGATCTTTGCAGTTTTGCTGAATAATGCTGGAAAATTCATGGGTGTTTTTAGAACGATATTTTTTCTCCCAGTAGTCTTACCAGCGATTCCGGTGATGTTTCTTTGGATGATGCTTTTCAACCCTAGTAGTGGCTTGATAAACCAATTTCTAGGAGTTTTTGGAATAAATGGCCCATTATGGTTAAACTCCCCAATCTGGTCCAAGCCTGCTTTAATACTAATGAGCCTTTGGGGAATAGGAGGTATCATTGTCATTTTCCTGGCGGGACTTCAAGGAATACCAACTGAATTATACGAAGCTGCGGAATTAGATGGTGCGAATAAGATACAACTGTTTTGGAAAATTACTGTACCAATGTTAAGACCAGTCATTTTTTTCAATGTTGTCACCGGACTCATCGGTGCTTCCCAAGTTTTCGCAGAAGCCTATGTAATGACCGGAGGAGGTCCTTTGGAATCAACAACATTTGTAAATTTAATGATCTACAAACTTGCATTCAAGGACGTTCAGATGGGATATGCTTCTGCAATTTCGGTTGTAATGTTCATGATTCTAGTCCCCTTGACTATACTGCTATTTAGAATATATCGAAAGCAAGCCGAGTTTTGAGGAGGGGTTGCTAATATGAGAAGTCAGAAAAGAATGAAATTAATAAGGGAAATAATCTTGTATACTGTGTTGACATTGTTTAGCATAATATTCTTAATTCCCCTTTTTTGGATGATCTCAACATCTCTAAAACAAGAGGCTCAGGTCATGGTTGTACCTATTCAATGGTTTCCAAAACCACCTCAATGGCGAAACTACATAGATGCAGTAAAGGCATTCCCTTTTTTTAGGTACTTTTGGAATACTTCATTCTTGGCCATTTTGAACGTAGTAGGTACTTTATTCAGTGCATCGCTTGTTGCATACAGCTTTTCAAAACTACGCTGGAAAGGTAGAAACCAGCTATTCTATATAACCATAGCTACAATGTTTATACCATCGCAAGTCTTGATCATACCCACTTATCTTTTATTCTCAAAACTGGGTTGGGTAAACACTTACCTTCCCTTAGTTGTTCCAGCGTTTTGCGGTGGAGGAGCTTTTAACATATTCTTGCTAAGACAATTCTTTGTTTCAATACCAGACGAGTTGTTGGAAGCAGCCAGAATTGACGGCGCATCTGAATTCAGAATCTATTCTCAAATTATGCTCCCTTTATCAAAGCCAGTATTGTTTACTGTCTCTATTTTTACTTTGCTTTTTTCATGGAATGACTTTTTTGGACCATTACTTTACTTGCACGATCCAGAAAAATGGACTCTTGCAGTTGGGCTAAGAAGTTTTCAACAACAGTATACTACCACGTGGAGCTTATTGATGGCTGCATCGACACTTACTGCTCTTCCTTTAATAATAATGTATTTTGTATTTCAAAAGAACATAACGAGCGGTTTCGCTTTAAGTGGGAGTGGTAAATAATGAAAAGATTTGTTTTGGTTATTGCGCTCCTTATTTTGTCAACACCGTTTGCATTTGGAAATATAGACAAAGTCTTTATAATCCCATTCAGCCATTTGGATATTGGTTTCACAAAGACCCAAGAGGAAGTCTCCCAAGAATACGTGCAGATGATGGACAGTTTGCTGCAAATGATGGATGCTTTCCCAAACTTTTGCTTTACGATTGAAACGTTTTGGCAACTGGAGCAATGGCTGGAAACATCCCCAGAGCCTTGGAAAATTCAAAGGCTAATTCAGTATATTAAAGAGGGACGTGTAGAGTTAGCGGGTGCTTATGCCTCTATGCATACGGGTTTCATGAATAAACTCTCACTATTGGAGACGTTTAACAGTTCTATAAAATTTTCAAAAGAAAACAATTTTGCAATTACCACTGTCTTGATGAATGATGTCCCAGGGTACGTACAAGATCTGCCAGACACTCTTTCTGAAAATAACATCCCATACTTTATGTCAGGAATAAATGACAAATATGCACAAGTCCTTCAGCTTCCTGGATCAGTTGATGTTTTCTATTGGGAAGGGCCAAATCATGGAAAAACTCTTACATGGATAACCAAAGCAAGTTATATGGAAGGGCTCACATTCAAAAGCATTTCTTCCATAGAAAGCTATGTGGAAAGGCTGGAAGAGGAAGGCTATCCTTACGATGCTGTTGCTATTCTGGTCGCAGCAGATAACAGAGGACTGGAACCAGGTTTGGTTAGCTATCTAAATCTTACGGAAAATCCCGCTTCTTCCGAACTTCAAATTGAATTTTCAACTCCCAGTAAGTTCTTTAAACACATGGAGGAAAAGTACAAAGACGTTATCCCAGTCTACAAAGGCGATTGGTCTGGATTCTGGGAAATTGTAAAGACTGGTGGCCCATACTCGTCTTCTCTCATCAGATGGAGCCAAGAGATTTTGCAAGGACTAACTTATTCGAACATGATAAGTACCGAAGATCCTTTGTATCATATTGCAATGAAGAACATTTTACTGTATTGTGAACACACCGCTGCTCCGGGGGCAGGTTGGCCGGGGAACTATACTCTTAAACAAACATCCACCTTCAATGAAACGGTTACTGGATATGCGTTAACAGCTTACAACAGTGTCCAAGAACTTATTCAAAAAATGGTACCAAATGAAGCTCAGTCCAACAAGATTTATGTACTTAATCTTGGAAACTCTGAGCAACAAACTCTTGTCAGATTTTGGTTGGACAATTGGGATCCAAACATTGATGTCTTACTGGAGTTCGATGGAAGAGAATATATCGCGTATCCTTTTGCCTTAGCGTTCAGTGATCCATGGAATCAGGTCAATAATGGATACGAGGTATATATGAAGCTACCGAAAGGGCTCTCTGAGATCACAATTAAAGGTATAATTAATGACAAGCAAACAAAAACAACAGCAAATTCAATCATAGAAAACGCGTTCTATAGGATAACTGTAAAGCCTGATGGTACATTTGACATTTTTGACAAGAGCTTGGAAACATGGGTAGCAGTGAATGTCGGAAAATTTGAACATGCTTACACAAACTCTATGCAAATAAGGGAAGAAGAGCACCCTGTTGTAGCATCATATACTTTATGCGAGAACTCTCAGCAGAAGATTATGAAAGTCATGCTCGATAATTCTCCTATTATTGAATTGGACATAACTCTTCCAGTCAATGAGAAGAAAATTCTTTTCAGTTATTTCATAGATCAAACAAAAATTCCGTATATTCCTTATGAAGATCATTCAATTAATTATTTCCTTAGAGTTCCTGTGAACTCATGTGGAAAATTCGTTTATAAGGGCCCCGATTCCATTGTGAAGAACCCTTATGAATTCCCTGCACTGAGACCAGACCAAATAGCCGTCGGAGATGTGTTTGCTTTAGAGTCGGATGCTTTGACTGTGACCATGGCCACAAGGCAGGCTTTTATGGTTGGTTTTGATTCAACAACAAACTCGTTCGATTTTTTACTCTTAAAGCATTACGATGAGACAGCCACGAAAGATTTAGGAATAACTCGACTTGAAAATGTAGAACCAGGCAGCCCAGATGTATTGGCATTTTCGTTTTTCTTCACTACAAGTAAAAAAATCGATATGGAAGGCGCCGAAAACTTCATGAAACCACCAATAACGTTAAATAGAATCAACGCAAAATGATATGGTATCACACAAACAACTGAGAGATTAGGAGGTGTATCTATTATGGCAGAGAAAAACTATCTGCAGTGTTTCGAATCATTTAAATATGAAGATGAGTTCATAACAATGCCATACAGATTATTCGAACCGAAAATTGAACATGGAAAGAAATACCCATTAATAGTCTTTTTACACGGTGTTGGTCAAAGAGGTTGTGATAATCAAGCACAGATAACTGCAAATGAAGGAGCAACCATCTGGGTGACTGATGAAATTCAAGAAGACCATCCGTGTTTTGTGTTAGCTCCTCAATGTCCAGGAAATGCATATTGGGGGCTTGGATTCTCCACTACATCAGCAAAAGAGCTTACTCCTAACTCATTACTTGCTACCGTGGCAATCATCATCGATTCCATAGTTGATAAATACCCTGTTGATAGTGATAGAATTTACATAACGGGTCTTTCAATGGGTGGATTTGGAGCTATCACACTTCTGACATTACATCCGGAGAAATTTGCTGCGGGTGTCATTATGTGTGGCGGAGGAAATGCTACGAGATTACATAAGATTAAGCATATTCCTTTGTGGCTGTTCCATGCAGAGGACGATAATACAGTACCTGTCAATCTATCAAGGGAGGTTGTTGAAATACTCAAAAATCTGGGGGCGAAAGAAGTTAAATATACTGAATATCCCAAGGGCTATATGGATTCATTAGGACTCGATTCACATGAATCATGGGTACCAAGCTATAGAAATAAAGAGATGGTCGAGTGGCTATTCGAGAAGAAGAGATATTCTTGTGGCTACTGAGACATTGTTATACTACAATATGAATGTACCATATCGACCAATGCAATGTTCTCTAAATCGCATAAGATAGAAAATTTGTGGGAGTTTTGTAAAAAAGTGAAGAGAGAGTACCAACAGGTGGACAAGTTTGAAATATAAGTGAAATTATCCGAGAAAAGATATTCGTATAAATGGAAAAGCAGATGTATAATTTGATGTATAATTTAAGTTGTTGGAAGAACAATCTTAGAGATTATTAGTCTTTGGCCAGCATATCAAGAACTAATAGAAATAATTTTGCTGCTGTTGACATGAATACTCTCTTTTCATTTAAAACCGTACACAAGTATTTTCACGGCCAAGCCAAAACTCAACAAGATTTCGGCGAGTTGAATAATGCCAATGATGATGAATAAATCAAAGTTACTTCTCGAAAATGTTAGAGAAGAGACGATTTTTCATTATCTTCAGAAATTTCAATACACAGCTACCGTTAATGCGAGGAGGGTTATTTTTGAGCAATCAGAATGGATCAATAAGGGTTAGTAATTCAATGAGAATATTGGACCTATTAATTGATAAAGAACTGTCAAGAGTAGAGCTCGCCTACGAAACTGGACTTACCAAAACTACGATTGGTGAAATAGTAAGAGAATTTCTGGAGATAGGTTTTATAGAAGAAAGTAAAAACTTCCCAACTGGTGTAGGTAGACCATCTATAAATCTAAAAATAGCAAAAGATTTTGCTAATGTGATTGGCGTAGGTATACTTAGAGATAACGTAAATGGTTGCATTATCAACGCACAAGGTGATGTTCTATATACTGCAAGTTGCTCATTTTCAGAGGGCAAACCAAAGATAGAAACAGTGTACGAAGTCATAGACAATTTAATAAGCAAAGTGGCACTCACAAAAGGAAAAGTAGAAGCAATAGGTTTAGGAGTCCCAGGACCTTTGGACACCGAGAAAGGAATTATAAAGAAGCCGCCAAAGTTGTCAGGGTTTGATAATTTTCCAATAATAGATAGCATAAAGAAAAGATATAACGTATTTGCCTGCTTGGAAAACGATGCTGACATGGGAGCAATAGGCGAGAAATACTATGGAAAGGGGAAGGGGTTAAGTTCTTTCATATATATTCTTTATGACAAGGGCATTGGTTCAGGGGTAGTTATCAATAACAATCTCTATCATGGACTATATGGCTACGCTGGAGAAATAGGACAAACTCCATTATTGAAGGATGGAAAGTTTGAATACTTTGAAAATGAATATGGAACGGATAGTATAATAAGAAAAGTTAGTAATATAATCTCTAGGCCCATAAAGAATTTTCAGGAACTTGAGACATTATCCAATGTGGAAAGAAATGAGATAAAAGGTTTTATAAAGGAGCTTTCAGAGCATTTTGCAGTGATAATTCTTTCTCTCATCTATTACTTTGGAATTTCCAACATCTTTATAGATGGAAGGATGAAATACTTAGGAAGTGATTTTTTGGACCAGTTGATTGATATTGTAAGAACTCTTATCTTCCACGAGCATGAAATACAGATTTCCCTTTCAGATTTGGGTGAATATGCAATCTCATTAGGAGCTGCCAAATTCGGCTTAATCAAATATCTGAAGAAAAGAGTTGTTGAATACCTACAAGAACATAACAACAGATATTTTATTGAGATCTAATTGTTCTTTGAGAAAGGAGACAAATTCTTGGTGTTTCAAATAGTAGATTTAAAAGGCTCAAAAAAACGCCGCAACAAGTATTAAAACTTGTGCGGCGTTCTTTTACTTTTTTGATGCTTGAGTTCGTGATTTGTCGAATTACAAGATAAAGGCAATTTACAACGTAGTTGTCGAAGCCACTGGATAGTCGATCTCTTCAAGCTTCTTGATAACTTTATCGATGTTACCAGTATTGATCGTGACTTTCTTTTCCTCTACGGAGACTTCAAAGTCTTTCTCACCGATTTCTTCTAATGCCTTTGAAATTCTCATTTTACAGTGGTTACAAGAAATGTCCGGAACACTCAGTACGTACTTTGCCATAGTCAATCCCTCCTTTTTGCCCTAAAGCTTTTTAATCTCCATACTATAGACTCAAGCATTTGCCTTGTTGTCAGCTAAATGCGTTGGTGAATTTTGCGCAGAGTCGTTGGAAAAGGCTGAATTTATCCTCAAAGAATTGAGGATGACCGTTATAGAACTCAACGCCATTGCACCTTCAGCTATTGCCGGGTGCAACATGCCTAACATGGCCAACGGTATGGCCAAGACGTTGTAGAAGAAGGCAAACGTGAGATTTTGCTTGATCGATTTGAACGTTGCCTTCGAGATGATTATCGCATCAACTATCTTTGATACTCCACCTTTTGTGATGATTATATCTGCATTATCGATCGCCAAATCGCTTCCAGTTCCGATTGCTATACCTATGTCCGCGCCTTTCAGTGCCGCAGCATCGTTTATACCGTCGCCAACCATGATCACTTTCTTTCCCATACCTTGGTAGTGTCTAACGATATCGATCTTCTCATCCGGCTTCTTGTTTGCATACACCTCTTCAATACCAACGAGCCTCGCAATGTACTTTGCTGTATTCTCATTATCGCCAGTTACCATCACAGGTGTTATACTCATTGATTTCAACTTCGCTATCGCCTGTGCGGAATCTTCTCTAAGTACATCTTCTATGACGAAATATCCACATTTATTACCATTCTTAAGCACCTCAACGACCGTCTTACCTTCCGATGTGTATCTATCGTACAACGTTGTATCAGATGGCTTGCCTATAAAGTATTCATCTCTTCCTACCTTTGCAACGACACCTTGTCCGTGCAGCTCTTGAAAATCTTCTATCAAATCTATGATAGGCTTATCTACGTACTCGACGATCGCCTTTGCAAGTGGGTGAATTGAGAGGCTTTCTATCGATGCAACTGCCTGTGCATCTGCCTCTGGAAGTGTTGATTCGACTACTTTCGGCATTCCCAATGTCAATGTTCCGGTCTTATCTAAAAGTACATAACCAACTTCCTTTGCAGTTTGTATTGCCTCTGCATTTCTGATGAGTAATCCCTTCTTGGCAGCAAGCGATGTACCCACAATCAGCGCCATCGGTGTTGCCAATCCGAGTGCACATGGACACGCAATTACTACTGTTGTTAGGAAGACAAAGATAGAGAAAGAAAGTGGATCACTTGTATGCAAGGTCCATGGTAAAATCTCTCTGATTGAGTGGGTTAGCATGTTTAGACCATCGAAGTTGAAATACCACAAAAGGCCACTGATCACAGCTAACGTAATGACTCCCGGCACGAACCAGTTCGTTATTCTATCTGCAAGTGCTTGGATCGGAACTTTTGCGCCTTGTACTTCCTCTATCAATGAGATCATCTTTGCCAAGAACGAATCTTCACCTGTTTTCGTCACTCTGATCTTCAAAGCACCTGACAGATTCAACGAGCCACCGATTACCTCGTTATCTATCTCTTTGAATGCAGGAATGGGCTCACCTGTGAGCATAGATTCATCTATCGAAGAACTCCCTTCCAATATTACACCATCGAGTGGTATACGCTCACCTGGCTTCACGATTACTATCGATCCTTCTTTAACTGCTTCTATCGGCATCGTTATCTCTTCTCCGCCGACCAGTACCCTTGCCTCTTTCGACTGCAGTGCGAGTAACTCTTTCACCTGCTTTGATGCCCGATCCCTAAGGTAAGATTCTATGTATCTTCCGATCAGATGCAGCATGACGATCATCGCACCAACCGTACCAAATGCATGTATGTTGAGACTTGTGTATGAAAGAATGTTCGTAAACCATGCAGTTGCAGAACCAAAAAGAATCAACGTATCCATGTTAGAATGTTTGTGGAGGAGAGCTATCGTTGCACCACGAATTGTGTCTCGACCAGCATAGAAGATTACGACAAAACTGAGCACGAGTTCAATCTCGTTAAAGTACGGAATATACACACCACCCATGTGCAGGAACATGAGAACCATGAGTGGAACAGTTATAATGACCGAAATGAGCATATTCGTTCTTATACGTTTCAGCCTTTTCTCTTCTATCAGTTCCGATGGTTCATCGGATACACCGTAACCCGCTTTCTCAACGGCTTCTTTTAGTTTCTCATCGGACACATCCTTATCCAATATGACAAATGCGGTGTTGGTGGCCAAATTCACAGCGGCAAACTTCACACCATCAACCTTTGAAAGTGATTTTTCCACGATTCTTGCACAGTTTGCACAGGTCATGCCTGTTATCTTGAGTGATTTCTTTGTCTCCATTTTCTCACCACCTAAACGGTTACAGATACGACAAACAAATAAGTAGACTAAGATAGTCTACATTAATTATACAATAATCATGTCAAAAGTAAAGTATAATAATTAAATTAGGTATAACTAAAAGAGATGTGATTTAAGTATCTGAATCGAGTAAATCGGATGCAAGCCAGTATTTCAGATCGTTCTTCTTTGCATAGTACATTGCAGAATCGGCCTTTGCAAAGAGCTCATCCAACGTCTCTCCATCATCGGGGAAGAGTGCAACTCCAAAGTTACCAGAAACACTGAACTTTTCGTATCCGTAATATATGTCCTTTTCGATTTCTTCCAAGGCTCTGTCTATGAATTGGACATAGTCTTTACAATCGTAGAGTACGAAAACGAATTCATCACCGCCTATTCGAGCCACTATATCACTCTTCCTAGCGATGTTCTTTAATCTTTCTCCTATGACGCGGAGGAAGAAATCTCCGGCTTTGTGACCTTGCGTATCGTTTATGACTTTGAATTTCTTCAGATCCAAGAACATGCAACATATATTCTTTCCATCTCTCTTTGCCAAAGCCATTAGTTTTTCGGATTCAATCTCCAATAGTCTTCTGTTGGGAAGGCCTGTTAGACTATCGTGTGTAGAAAGGTATTGGAATTGCTCCTTTTGTTGCTCAAGTTCTCTCTCCAATGCTATTCTTTCAAATAGTACACCAAGTTGATTGGCAAAGACAGTCGCTATTTTCTTTGAATCTTCGGTGAATGCATCTTCCTTCTCAAAGTTATCCAAATTTAGAAATGCAACAATTTCATTATTTACTATAACTGGAATAGACAAAGTTGATTTTATCTCATCTATTCTTCCATATTTAGTCAAAATATCTAGGTTCTCAGTTTCTCTGAATGCTTCTTTGTCAAATTCTCCGAGAGCCTCTATTTCTCTAATTTCTCCTTGCGCGCCATGAACCAATTCATCTGGCCTAAATTTGACTTTTGACAACTGTTCGAAATCGTAACCTACGCAACCAGAAAACATGAAATAGTTGCCTTCCCTAATAAGTACGCTCCCACCTTGTGCGCCAGGTACGATTTCGACTGCCTTTTCTATCATGTACTGATACGACGGTTGTAGTATGTTTTTCAGTACTGCTTGAGTGAATTCATTTATCGCCTGCAGTGATTTTCTTTGACTCTCCAAAGACTCTGATACATGTTTTTCAATGTTGACGCGATGCTTTTCGGAAAAAAATAGAATTAAAAGAAGAATCATTACGATGGTAACAAAGAAGAATAAAGGGACAGCCAAATTGTTAAATGCGAACAATCTCTTGTACTTCAAGTTGTAGACGAAGGGTTTTCCATCTTCCGATAATTTGATGGGAGTATTCGGAACTAAGCTTAGGAAACTCTGTGCGGGTATTTCAACGATGGCAATTTTGTCTGGTACATATTTAATTGCCGAATTGTCTAAAATCTTGAATCGTATCACCATCATCATTCCGTCACTTGAGATTTCGTACAGCGTTTTTGGTGGGACACTCTCAATTATCTTGATGTTTTCTATTCTTGGATAGTTTTTCTTTATATCTTTGAGCTGTTCATCTATGAAATCAAAATCGTTATTGACTGCGGCATCGAGCATCTCATTCCATTGAAAATAACCAGCACTTATCGACTTTGCGAAAAAGTCGGTCTGCGCTATAAAATATGCTTTCAGCATGCTGAATTGGTTCATAAATAGCGCGTCGTACACCAACTGGGTCATGATTCCAGCGACCAATATTAGTACAACAGCAGAAAGAAATATTAACCATTTTCTTGAATTCATTCTCTTCAGCACCTCCGATTTGAGTTGATTTGAGTATTAAAATTCTAAGTTACATATTCAAATTATATCACATTGTCATTATTACATTCTCCTCTAATATAACCTGTAGTATAATATAATTATGATACATATGAGCAACGAATATTCAAAGAAGACTATGTTGAGTAGGAGGAAAAAAGATGATCTTTACACTTACTATGAATCCATGCCTTGATAGATACATTTATGTTGACAAACTTGTTGTCGATGATACGATCAGAGCAAAGAAAACTGTCGATTATCCAGCTGGAAAGGGAATAGATGTTTCCAGAGTGATAAAGGAGCTCGGTGGTGTATCCGTTGCAATCTCGTTGATTGGTGGAGATACCGGTAGAAAATTGGAAGAGATGCTCGATAAAGAAGGCGTGATCTACAGTTCCATAAGGGTACCTCAAGAGACGCGTCTTAATGTGATATTAGAGACAAAAGAGGGGCAGTATAGGATAAGCATGCCAGGTGAAAAAATCGGCGTCAAAAAGCTTGAATCAGTACTCGATGTATTGCATGCACTCGTTAGAGAAAATGATACTGTTGTTGTCTCGGGTAGTTTGCCAAGTGGCGTCTCATCTGACTTCTACACAGGAGTAATCTTTACACTCAAGCAGTGGGGAGTAACTGTGTATTTCGATGCCGATGGCGATAAATTAATTGCAGGACTAATCGGACAACCTGATTACATAAAGCCAAACTTACATGAGTTTCAAAGATTGGTTGACAAAGAGATATCGAATGTGACAGAGATGATTGAGGAAGCAGAGCGAGTTATCAGTATATACGGACTGAAAGGAATATTGTTGACACTTGGTGGTAAGGGTGCATATTATGTCTCACTGGATAAGACGCTGTACACTGCGTCCGTAAAAGTACCTGTAAAAAGTGCCGTTGGTGCGGGAGATTCTTTTTTGGCAGCCTTTGCATTGAAAAAGAGTGAGGGTGCAAGTGATGAAGAGGCACTGAAGTGGGCAAATGCTGCTGGAGCTGCAGCTGTCATGACACCAGGTACGATGCTTTGTAAGAAAGAGGACGTCGAGGAATTGCTGAAGGTCATAACTGTTGATACGTTAATATAAATCTTTAAGCATGGAAAGTTGAAATAGACAGTTGAAAACGATAAAAAGCGGGGATGAATCCCCGCTTTCAAATTGAGTATTATTTCTTATTATCTTGTATCTATCTTATCTATCTTGCACTCTCACACCATCTCATGACCTTTTCCACGTCTATCGTTGCAAGGGCTATGTAATTATCTGATGCGCCGTAGTAAACATAGTACTTTCCTTTGTATTCGACCATTGCATCGCTAAACACAACGTTTGGTACACCGCCAAAGACTTCCCATTCTTCTTGTGGCTCTAATATTGGCTCCTCACTTCTCTTGAGCACTTTCGTTGGATTGTTTAAGTCGAGTAGCATGAATCCCAATCTGTAAATTGGCCTTGGACCATCTTCTACACCATGATAGAGAAGTAACCATCCGTAAGGTGTCTTTATCGGAGGCGCACCTATACCAACTTTCAGATTATCCCAGTAGCCTTCCCTTGGACCTACAACATCTACGTAGTTACCCCAATTGATTAAATCATCGGAGTATGCATACCATATATCTGGCTCGAACCTATGAATCATCACATACTTCCCATTGATCTTTTCCGGAAAGAGTGCCGCATCTTTGTTGCTAACCTCATCTTTTATAACTATACCATATCTTTCCCACGTGATGAAATTCTTAGTTGAAGCGAGTGCAACTCTTGGCCCTTTTGGCGAATAGGCTGTATAGGTCATGTAATATTTGTCGCCTATTCTTGTTATCCTCGGGTCTTCAACTCCGTAAAGTTCATCCCTTGAAGCAGGAGAGAAAACGGGCTTTTCTAACCTGTTGAAATGAACTCCATCGCTACTGACGGCATATCCTATTCGAGAGACCATATCTGCACCTTGTGCCCTGTAGAGCAAGTGAAATAACTCATCGTCGTATACTACTGCACAGTTAAAAACGAACTTGTCTTCCCATAGATGTTCAGGTATTGGTGCAAGAACTGGGTTGAGTGGGTGCCTTTCCAATCTAAGTTCCATGATCAAACCTCCTTTATCAATTTTTCTCATCTCCGGCTCATCTCAAACTCATCTCAGAGACATCGAAATCCCTTGCAAGAAATATTTTCTCAATAACAAGAAGATGACAATCATCGGTATCGTCTGTATAACCGAACCAGCAAGTATCGGCCCTATGTAACTTGCATATTCATGGTTGAATGATGCCAACAGAACTGAAAGTGGCATTCTGTTATAATCCTTCATGACCATCAACGGCCATAAGAAATTGTCCCATATGCCTATGAATGTAAATAATCCTACTATCGATGCAGTGGAACCAGCTAATGGGAACATGAGGCGAAATATGATCCAGAAATCATTTGCGCCATCCATTCTTGCTGCATCCACATAATCCTCAGGTATCGTTTTGAACGCCTGTGCAAACATAAATATTCCCCATGCGCTTGTCAGAGATGGTACGATGAGTGCTTGGTACGTGTTCAACCAATTGAAGTTCCTTATCAGTACAAACAAAGGGATCATAAACATAAAGCCAGGGAATAACATCTGCCATAGCGTGAAATTGAAAAGTGCCTTTCCAGCCCTAAATTTTATCCTCGATATTGCATAGCCTACCAATGCAGATGTTATTATAACCGAGAAAGTTACTGTTGTCGATATGAAAAGGCTGTTGAAAAATGCCCTGACGAACGGCCTTTCGAATCTATTTGCCATGATAAATATGAATTTGTAATGGTCCAATGTGAGAGATTTTGGCCAAAATGTTGTATATATGTCTTCTGCTGGCTTGAACGATGAAATGAATAACCATATGTAAGGATATATCCACACGATCGCAAGAAAGATCATTAGGATCGTTATTATGTAAGCACCGATTTCTTGTTTTTTCATACGAAACTCACTTCTCTTTCGAAGACCTTCCTGATGAGCATTACCAATCCATAACTCAGTAACGCAGTTACAACGGCAATTGTCGTTGCATACGATGGGTCAATTCTCTTGAATGCCGTATCGTACATATAAATCATGAACGTCGTTGTCCTTTGCATCGGGCCTCCACCAGTTATCAAATATGGTTCGGTGAATATGCCAAAGGTCAACATGATGGCGAGGACTGTTACCGTAACGAGCGATGGATTGAGTAGTGGTAACGTGATCTTCCAAAAAAGTGTATTATTATTTGCACCGTCCAGTTCTGCGGCTTCATAAAGAGATTGTGGAATTTGCTGAATACCTGCATACAGTATGAGACCATAATAGCCGATGAACTTCCACGTTATTATAAGGCATATCGAAAAGATTGCTAACTGTGGGTTACTAAACCACGGTATAGTCACACCAAATAGTGCATCGAATACTCTGTTTATCGGTCCGTTCACAGCAAAGAGACTTGAGAAAAGCAATGAATATGCCACGCCCGAAGAAACATTTGCAACTAAGAAGCTAAGCATTATGAACGTCCTGCCGAATTTTACTTTTTTCAGGGCGAGTGCAAATAGCAGTGATGAAATTAAGATCATCGGAATTAAGTAAGCAAGAAAATTTAGCGTGTTCAAGATAATCTGTAAGAAAACACTATCCGTAAATATCTTCGCGAAATTGTCAAACCATACGAACTTTGGTTTGGTGAAATAATTCCATTTGGTGAATGCCAATATCACCATCCAAACGAATGGATATCCCCAAAATATGGCAGTGTAAGCGATGTAAGGAATTATAACTGAATAGCCAAATATTCTTTCCTTTCTCCCAAATTGCGATCTTTTGCTCACCGAACCACTCCCTTAGCTTAAGGATGCTGTTAACCAACTACAACTAGCTACATAGATTGAAAGAGTTAACAGCATCCGTCGATTAAATTGATCAAGTGATCAAGATATTTCTTCAAAGTAGTAAGGAAACGACATGGCCTTAGAACAGCACCTTGTTTATCTCCTTCACGGCCTTGTTCAAAATATCCTCCGGTTTTCCCTTCAGATACATAAGCGGTTCAACGAGATATGTGCTCATTGCCTGATTAACATCTATTGTATTGGTTATGAGAGCAGGTGGCACTGCGTATGGGACATTCGATGAATAAGTTTTGAAAAATTTGTCTTCCATATACTTTGCAAATGTCTGATTCGTTGTGAGATCCTCTCTCGCTGGGGGCATCTGAGTTTTCTCTATCCAAAGTGCATCGTTCTGTGCATTTGAGAATACCCAAGAGATGAATTCAAACGCAGCCTTTTTGTCTTTACACGTTGAGAAGATCACAAGACCTTTGCTATCTGCAACCGTATAAACTGGTTTATCTTTTGGATAATCATCGGGAACAGGTGGGGTTGATATCCAGATGTTTGGTACAACCTTTGGGAAGGTATCTTTCGCTTGATTAACCTCCCATGGCCCCGTTATCTTACCCAATATGTAACCATTATAGAAAGGATTTGTGCCAAGTTCTACGGCGGTGTACTTGTTCTGGAACATCGTGTATATGAAGTTTGCTATCTTCAGTCCAGTAGCATCACCAAAAGTGACCTTTCTCTTTGCTGTATCTATGTACGAATTTCCACCGGTTGCCGCGTAGTAATACGTGATGAAATCGTACCATCTATCCCACCAATTTCTTCCTGAGATGACTTGCATCGCAAACTTCTTCTTACCATCTGCAAATTTCTTGCTTAGGTCGTATATCTCAGAATATGTCCTTGGAGGATTGTTGTATCCCAACTGTTTGAGAATATCGCCACGCCACCAAAAGAGCATAGGATTCGAATATATTGGGAAAACATAGTGTTTGCCGTTTATCACCCATTTATCGATGATGCTCGTCATCTTTCTTGTCTGCACAAGTTTTGTAAAATCTGCACCGAAATTATCAAATGCATATATGGCACCGATGTCGGCGAGCTGTGCACCGAATCCACTGAATATGTTCTCACAAAAGTCCGGCGCATTTCCTGCGGCTAAAGCTGTGAGTATAGCTTCCTCAGAACTCCCTGCTGCTGGAATAGTTTGAACTTCGATCTGCACATCCGGCCTTTGTTTGTTCCACTGCGTTACCATGATCTTCCAAAACTCCTCCTGATATGGGTTTGGAGCAGTCCAGAAAGTCAATTTCACCGAAAAAGCCGTAAATACAAAGGTCAACAACATTACAATACTTGCAATCCTTTTCATACCGCCCAACCTCCCTAAAGTTATTGTGAAAAATAGATTTTCACCACGCATATTCTTGTTTTGAGTTCTTACATAATACGCACATAATAGCTCTATATAATCGTAGAATTGCGCTTTACATAAGATGTGTAAAGAGATTGTTTGTATGGATGTAAGCTCTGGTTGTTGAGAAGCTCGTAAAGTCTTTTTACTGCATTGAATCCCAGTTCCGATTTTTGCACTCTCAATGTTGAAAGGCCTTCTCTTTCTGCATTTGGAATGTCGTCGAATCCAACGACATTTATCTCTTCGGGTATTCTGTAGCCCCATTCTTCAAGTTTTCGCAGTACATTTATGGCGATCACATCGTTTGAGCATACGATCACTTCTGGGATGTTATCACGTAGAATCTTTTTCAATACGTTGTCCACTTCTTCATGAAGCTCATCGTATTCGA
>ENA-UOYA01001229-UOYA01001229.1-activated-sludge-metagenome-genome-assembly--contig:-NODE-1229-length-28403-cov-11.766192_pt1 | contig 28403 bp, 22 predicted proteins | sample MGYA00238163_ERZ764804 | MGnify/ENA primary metagenome ERZ764804 (study PRJEB28919, sample SAMN05720223) | activated sludge metagenome | isolation source: Anaerobic digester | place: Hong Kong... | reverse complement strand
CACTACATTGACGATACGCTTCGGCACGACAATCACTTTGACCACGCTCTTGCCTTCCATGTATTTCAGCGACTTCTCATCGGCGAGCACCGCCTTCTGGATTTCGTCGTTGGTGGCATCGGCAGGGAATGTCTTCTGATAACGAGCCTTGCCATTGAATGAGATGGTGAGCTGCATCTCGTTCTCCACGAGATATTTCTCATCATAAGCAGGCCACTGCGCATCACACACGCTACCCTTCTCGCCAAGAGCTTCCCACAGTTCTTCGGCGATGTGCGGGGCAAACGGAGCAATGAGTATCACCACGTCTTTGAGCAATTCGCGGTTGTGGCACTTGCTCTGCGCGAGTTCGTTCACGCAAATCATGAATGCCGAAATGGCGGTATTGTAAGAGAAATTCTGTATGTCGCCGGTCACTTTCTTAATCAGTTTGTGAACGGATTTCAACTGTTCTGCCGTAGCCTCTGCATCATCAACGATGAGCGAAGACTCCCCTTCGTTTCTGGATGCACCATAGAAGAGCGCCCAGAACTTTTTGAGGAAGCGGTGGCAACCGTCGATACCATTGGTATCCCAAGGTTTGCTCTGCTCCACCGGACCGAGGAACATCTCATACAGGCGCAATGTGTCGGCACCATATTTCTCGACAATCATATCCGGATTGACCACGTTGAACATCGACTTCGACATCTTCTCGATAGCCCATCCACACACGTATTTTCCATTTTCGAGCACAAACTGCGCGTCCTTGTATTCCGGTCGCCATGCACGGAATGCGTCGGTGTCGAGCACGTCGCCATGCACGATGTTCACATCCACGTGGATAGGGGTCACATCGGCGTATTTATCTTTGAGTCCGAGCGAAACGAATGTTGGTCCGTCGCCCTTCGCCGTGTTGTCACGATAAACGAAGTTGGAACGTCCCTGAATCATTCCCTGGTTCACCAGTTTGTGGAACGGCTCCTCCTGGCAGGACACTCCGTAGTCGTGCAGGAACTTGTTCCAGAAACGGGAGTAAATCAAGTGACCCGTTGCGTGCTCTGTTCCGCCCACGTAGAGGTCTACGTTCTGCCAATATTCGTCGGCATCTTTCGACACGAGAGCGTCGTCATCGTGCGGGTCCATATAGCGAAGATAGTAAGCCGATGAGCCTGCAAATCCCGGCATGGTGTTGAGTTCTATCGGGAATACGGTCACGTGGTCTATCTTGGATTTCTCCACTATCGCGCGGTTCTTTTCGTCCCAAGCCCATTTCACGGCGTGTCCCAATGGCGGTTCGCCAGTTGCTGTAGGCTTGTATTCACTGATTTCGGGCAATTCCAACGGCAGTTTGTCAGCAGGAATCATGTATGGCATACCGTCTTTGTAATACACAGGGAACGGTTCGCCCCAATATCTCTGACGTGAGAAGATGGCGTCGCGCAGACGATAGTTCACTTTCACACGACCCAGATGATGGGATTTCACATACTCTTTGGTGGCTGCGATGGCCTCTTTCACGGTCAAACCGTTGAGCGAAAAGTCGATATAAGGCTTCACATCTTTGCGCGGCGAGTTCATCACGATGCCCTCTTTGGCGTCGAAACTCTCCTCGGAAACGTCCGCTCCCTCTATCAACGGGATGATGGGCAGATCAAAATGGCGCGCGAAGGCATAGTCGCGAGAGTCGTGGGCAGGCACTGCCATGATGGCTCCCGTACCGTAACCGGCGAGCACATAGTCGCTCACCCAAATAGGGATGTTCTCGCCCGTGAACGGATTCACGGCATAAGCGCCGGTGAACACGCCCGTCACCTTGCGGTCTGAAATTCTATCCAGCTCGGTACGTTTCTTCGTTGCTGCCACATATTCGTCAACAGCCTTTTTCTGTTCGGCGGTCGTCACCTGAGCCACGTATTCGCTTTCAGGTGCCAGCACCATGAACGTCACGCCGAACATCGTGTCGGCACGGGTTGTAAATATGGTGAATTCGACGTCGCTATCTTTGACAGCGAACTCCACTTCTGTACCTTCCGAGCGTCCAATCCAGTTGCGCTGAGTTTCTTTCAGCGAGTCGGTCCAGTCGATGGTGTCGAGACCATCGAGCAAACGCTGTGCATAAGCGGACACACGCAGGCACCACTGGCGCATCTTCTGCTGCACCACGGGGAATCCGCCGCGCACGCTCACACCGTCGACAACCTCGTCGTTGGCGAGTACCGTGCCCAGTCCGGCGCACCAGTTCACCATCGTTTCGCCCAGATAGGCGATGCGGTAGTTCATCAACGTCTGCTGCTGTTGCTTCTCGTTCATCTTGTTCCACTCGTCGGCGGTCAATTTGATTTCCTCGCTCTGAGCCACGTTCAATCCTTCGGTGCCCTGTTTGGCGAGGTGCTCAACGAGCTTTTCGATGGGCTGCGCCTTCTTCAAATCATTGTCATAATAGCTCTGGAACATCTTTTGGAATGCCCATTGCGTCCATTTATAATATCCGGGGTCGCAAGTGCGCACCTCTCTGTCCCAGTCGAACGAGAATCCTATCTTGTCCAACTGCTCGCGATAGCGGTTGATATTGTTCACCGTGGTGATGGCGGGGTGCTGTCCCGTCTGAATGGCATACTGTTCGGCAGGCAGGCCATAAGCGTCGTATCCCATCGGGTTGAGCACGTTGAAGCCCTGCAGACGCTTGTAGCGAGCATAGATATCACTGGCGATATAGCCCAGAGGATGCCCGACATGAAGTCCCGCACCTGAAGGGTAAGGGAACATATTGAGTACGTAGAATTTCTTCTTGTCCTTGTTTTCAGTCACCTTGTAGGTCTTGTTGTCGACCCATCTCTGCTGCCATTTCTTCTCGATTTCTCTGAAGTTGTATTCCATTTTTATGTTATAGTTTTTAATTTTCTGCCTTATTAATAAACGCGTGCGCGCAATTAGCGATTGCAAAATTACTAAAAATCTATGATATTTGAGTGTTTAGCCCTGAAAATTATGTTTCAGGAGCCAAAAGTACACATTCTTTTCATCCGATAACAACTAAATATACTTAAACGGTTTGTCCATTCAGGATTTATTACTAATTTTGCATCAGTCATACAGTTTTGTAATTTTTACACAATAACAATCATCAACTAATACAATGAAACGAAAAATTTGCATTCTGTTCGTGCTCTTTTGCGCCGTGAATCTCTGTGCGCAAGACAACCTTTCGGCACTCATGCCGATGCCTAACAATATCACCCAGGGCAAAGGAATATACCATGCCAAGAGATCAACTCTCTACACCAACAGCAGTTCGCTGGATTTCGCAGCCTCACAACTGTCGGCTATATGGAAAGAATATTTCCACGAAGAGAAACCTACAGTATCATTTACCAAGGCGAGAACCAAACTGATTGTCAATCCACAGATGGGCAACCGCGAACGGTATGTGCTCGACGTGAGCACCAAGGGGATTACCATCAAGGGGACCACAGCAGCAGCGGTATGCCATGGTGTGATGACGCTCTGGCAGATACTGCTGGGCGACGTGAGCCACACCAAGCGCGGAGAGATAGCCTGCATACACATCGACGACACGCCGCGGTTCGGTTATCGGGCGCTGATGCTCGACCCCGCACGCAATTTTCTGCCCTTGAAAGACGTGAAATTCTACATCGACCAGATGATACGCTACAAATACAACGTGCTTCAGATTCATCTCACCGACAATGAAGGCTGGCGCATCGAAATCAAGAAATATCCCCAACTCACCAAGAACGGACCATTTTACACGCAGGAGGAGATGAAGGATCTCATTGATTATGCAGCAAAAAGGAACGTGGAAATCGTGCCCGAACTGGATATACCGGGACACACCGCCGCCTTCCTTGCCGCCTTCCCCGAACTGGCATGCACGCAATGGAAAGACTCCGTGTTTGCTCCAGGTAAATACAATGATTGCATGGTGTGCATGAGCAAGCCTGAGACCTACAACATCTATCGCGACATCATCAACGAGGTGACAAAACTTTTCCCATCGAAACGCATACATCTGGGTGGCGACGAAGCTGCGCTTAACCAAAACTGGAGCAAATGCGAATTGTGCCTTGCCACGATGAAAGCCAAGGGATATACGAAACCGTCACAACTCATGAATGATTTCTTCGCGCCCATCCTTGAAGCAACCAGCAAAGCTGGCAAGAAAGCCATTCTCTGGACGGAACTCGACAATCTGTATCCTCCGTTCAGCAGTTATCTGTTCGACTATCCAAAAGACGTCACCTTGGTGACATGGCGCATGCAGAACACGCCCACATGTTTGGATTATACCTACCATTCGGGCAACGACATCATCATGGCACCGGGCGAATACGCCTACTTGGACTATCCGCAACTCAAGGGCGACCTGCCCGAATTCAACAATTGGGGAATGCCTTTACTGACGTTGACCGAGTGTTACAAGTTTGATCCGGGCTATAATCTGCCTCCAGAACAGCAGAAACACATTCTGGGAGTGATGGGCACCCTGTGGGGCGAGGCGATGAAAGACATCAACCGCGTGTGCTACATGACGTTTCCACGCGGTCTGGCATTATCCGAAGCCGGATGGACACAGATGAAAAACCGGTCGTGGGAATCGTTCAAGCAGCGCATGTACCCCAATCTGATGTGGCTCATGGAGCATGGCGTATCGGTGAGAGCACCATTTGAAATCGCGCCACGCACCGACAACAACAACTGAAAACAGATTGACAAACGAAACAGATAAAATTGGTAAAGCCCGCTCCAACAGTATTGGAACGGGCTTTCAAACATCATGAAAATCTTTTCACATTTATCTGTACTAATAACCTAATAACCTAATTATAATCTATATTTATCACTTCCCTCTTATTTCTGCTGCAAAGGTATATCAATATTTTGTATTGATATGATACTTTTTTGCCCAATGTTTGACCTTTTCAGTCAAATGTCAATATATCAGGCACATTCCTGTTAAATATCCATCCTTTTTTACTGATTTCATGATTATCGGTTGCATAATTGTCCGATGTATGATTGTCAGTTGCTCGATTATGATTGCATGATTGTCTAGTGTACGATTATCAGTTACATGATTATCGGTTGCGTGATTCAGACCAGATTCAGCAGTTCGGCGAAATCGTCGATGAGATAGCCGGCATGGCAGTCGATCATCTGCTCACGTGTGCCGTTGCCATAAGTGACACCGCAAGTGTGAGCACCTGCACGCTGGCCCATCAGGATGTCGAAAATGGTGTCGCCCACCACCAATGCGTCTTCGGGTTTCACGCCAAGAGCCTGCAGTGTCTTCAATACGGGTTCGGGATGGGGCTTCGCATGTTCCACCTCACTGGCACTGACGATATAGGAGACGTAATCTTCCAGATGATATTCACGCACATATCCCTCCAATGAAGGTCGACGACGACTGCTGGCAATGGTGATTGTTAAACCTCGGCGATGTAGTTCTTGGATGGTTTCGATGACATGTGGGAACGGCGGTACAGCCCCTTCCACATTGTTCTCGAAGAATATTCGGGTATAGGTTTCCGCGCATTCATCCCCCATCTCGTCACTCATCGGAATGAGGTCCGTAAACGTCTGTTTCAATGGCAATCCAATCATGGCTGCGCACTGCTCGCGGGTGCGATGTTCCAAATGCAGTTCGTCGATGGTCTTCAGCATCGTGCGGGTGATGAGCGGCTCCGAGTCGCCCATTGTCCCATCAAAATCAAGTATTATCAGTTTCATTTTTTCTTCTTCATATACACCGCGATGGTTTTCAGCCTTACGTAGTTTTCCGACAGATACATCATGCCACCGAAAGGATTGGCGGTGCCCCATGAGTTTTTGGCGATGAAATACAGATGACCTTTGCGACTGCGCGCAATGCCGATGAGTTCCATGCAATGGTCGTCGGTGGTGCGGAGGGATTCAAACTGCCGCTGACGTTCCGCCTGCGTGCAAGGCCGATGACTGCCAGTGACGGCTATGCCCTGTGCAAACGAGAAACCAGGTTCGCTGATATCACCCTCCCAGCAGACGGGATGACCGGTGCGCAAGGTGTGTTTGATGCGAGCCATGAGCGTGTCGATGGGCAGATTCATAAATTCATCGTGCATCTGGTTGTCGGGCACTTCGAGCACAAACTTCTGATAAAAAGGATGATGCGTGAAACTGGTGAGCGACACATATTCGTCTACTCTGCATACGCTGTGGGCAAACTCAAGCGGCGTGTATTCAGCTCCAAGCATGAATACAATCTTCGGCAGATATTCTATCTCATGGTCCATCATGGTGGCAGCCTGCGCGTCTATCCCCGAAAGACTGTGCTGCGAGGCTGTCATGCGCATCAGTTTACGGCCGAGCACTTGATAGTTTATCTCACTTTTACTGTTGTATGAATCAAACGGCATGGCACCATAGGTTTCGATATAATGTATCAGCATGGGACACATGCCGCGCATGGAGATTACGTGTTCCCCACGTGACAGATAGTATTGCCGAGTCTGGTCCAAGAGCATCATGCGGGCCACGTAGTCGGTGGACAGATTCACCGAGTCGCCCATCATCAGATGTTCCGATTCGATGGTGGCGAGCATGGCATAAGCCCAGCACAACTGGCTGCGCCCCTGATCTTTCACGGGTGTAGTCTTGATGAGCACCTCCGTCGTGAGCGGTGGTTTCGCCGTTTTCCGTGGTGCTGGACGTCCGCACGCCACGAGCATCAGCAACAGGGATGTGTAGATAAAAATCTTTTTCATAAACAAATAAGTGCATTCTAAAACGCACGGCAAAGTTAATCATTTTCTTCTTGATATTTACTATAAACCGTTAAATACATGCCGATTGCCAAAAATTATCACGCTAATTTTCCGTTTTATCAACAATATCCATTAATTTTGCCCTCTATAAATACAACATTCTATGAAGAAATATATCGTCTTTTTATGCCTTTCCGCCTTGTTTTTGCGGACAGAAGCACAGTCTCAATGGAACAGCATTTACCAGAAATACATCGATGAGCACAAGGATTTGGCCATCAAGGAAATGATGAATTACAACATCCCTGCCAGCATCACTCTCGCCCAGGCGCTCTTGGAAAGTCAGGCGGGACAGAGCCGACTGGCAACCACTGCCAACAACCATTTCGGACTGAAATGCCATGATACGTGGAGCGGCGCGACGATAGCTTACACCGACGACACGCAAGACGAGTGTTTCCGTGCTTATGACAACGTGCGGGGAAGCTACAAAGACCATAGCAAATATCTGAAATCCAACCCCAGATACGCCAACCTCTTCAATCTCCAGAAAGACGATTACCGCAGTTGGGCCTACGGACTCAAGGACTGTGGATATGCCACCGACACGCAATATCCCAACAGTCTCATCCAACTCATCGACCTCTACAAACTCTATCAGTACGACGGCGCCACCTCTTACGACAAAGACACCGCCGCACGCATCGGTGCGCAATCAGCCATCAGCACGGGCAATCAGCCGCTGCATCCGATAGTCATCTACAACAACAACTATTATCTCGTGGCCCGCGACGGCGATACCTTCCAGTCCATCGGCGAAGAAGTAGGTATTTCCGCACGCCATCTGGCACGTGTCAACGAGCGCAGCACAGGCGAAGTGCTCCATCAGGGCGACTATGTGTATTTCAAGAAGAAATCCACCAGCGCCGAAGAGCAATACGCGGGTCATCCGCACATCGTGAAATCGGGCGAAAGCATGTACGGCATCGCACAGATGTATGGCATGCGCCTGTCGAGTCTCTATGACATCAATAACCTCTCGCCCGACACATACAACATCCGTGTGGGCGACCGCCTGAACATCTACAAAGAGGGTCCGTCGTTCAGTCGGGCATTCAGAAAAATCAAGGAGAAGAATCCTTTGAACGATTAATACATCGCAGCTGCACCGGATTTCTCATCAAATTAAGAATTTTCTGTGATGTCTGAAATCCAATTTCAGCGGACGGGTATTGTCCCACACTGTCCATCGGTCGATGATGCGGAAGAGACGGGCAACGCAAGGCCTGTATTCATCGGGATAATACAGGGCATAGACAAACCACAGATTGCCGTTGCGCACATATTTAATATGGTAGCTATAACCGCAGACGGGGTTGCCATTTTCGTATAACGGCCCTGAAAGGATGAACCATCCGTGCCCCATTCTCGCCCGTCGGGCGTGCATCCGCCTGGCATGTTCGTGCATCCCGCGGCGCACGCTGAGTTGTCCATCGTTTTGAGTGACATAGCATTCCATCACAATCCTCATCCAATGGTCCCAATAGGAAAATCGGGCATGACCTACATATTCATCATCTGTTTGGTCCTCTTGAGTGAAAAACTGTGGATATTCAGCTGCGAATCCAAAATCATCATCTGTATATGTGGTTAATTCGCACGTGTTAACAGCCTCTTTCAGTTGGTCGGCGAAGGGTCTGTCGTTTCTCGGCAAGATGATGTCTATGCCCGCAACGCACAGAATCAGAATGATGATTGCGATAAAAGATTTGCGCATAATGATTTTATTCTCTTTGCTGCAAAAATACATAATTATGCTTTTACCATGCGAAAAGGACACTGACAACTGTCTGACAATTCATCAGGCACCCGCCATTAGGCTAAAAAAACTGGCATAGAAGTTGCATTTTCGGATTTTATTGCTAATTTTGCGCACATGGACACGTCATCTGAACGTGACTTTCTGACAATCTACAGAGGCGCGACCTGTCACGTCTCCGCTTGCAAATGGTGATGAATGATAAGGAGACGTAGCAGGTAGCGTCTCTACAAGGAGGAATGAATATGGAAAATAAAGGAACATTCAAAATATTGAGCATCGACGGGGGAGGCATCCGTGGCATCATCCCCGCCAAGGTTTTGAGTGACATGGAAGACGGCCTGCGCGCCGCCAACAACGACGTACACCTGCATCTGTGCGACTATTTCGACATGATTTGTGGCACGTCCACGGGTTCCATCATCGCCCTGGGGCTTGCCTTGGGCATCTCCGCCCACGACATCCTGGACCTCTACATCGACAATGCCGACAAGATTTTCCCCGACTCCAGCCTCTCCAAGTCGCTCATCCGCGACCTTCCGCTCTATGCCAGCGACTATCTGAAAAAGAAGATGACCGACACCTTCGCCAAATGCACGCCCGACCGCAACACCCGACTGGGCGACTGCAAGACGCGCGTGCTCATCCCCACCTACGTGTCGAGCCGCGGCGAAGTGCACATTTTCAAGACTCCGCATCTGCCCGAATACAATGAAGACTGGCAGATTCCGGCTGCCGACGTGGCACTTTCATCGTCTGCCGCACCGGCTTATTTCAATCCCTACAGCTTCAAATTCGACACGCTCGACGGAACTAGCAGCGTGGAATACATCAATAATATCGACGGCGGAATTTTCGCCAACAACCCTTCGATGATAGGACTCACCGAGGCGGTGTGCAACTTGCACGTGCCCATCGCCGATGTGAAAATCCTATCCATCGGCACAGGCAACAACCTGTTTTGCGAAACCAACCCCAACAAGGATTTCGGACCGCGCTACTGGATATCTCCGCTCAACCGCCACCGCAAGCTGCGCATCTACGAGATGGTGGCTTCGTCGCAATCGGAATACGTAGATTCGATGATGCGGACGATGTACACCGGTGCGGGGTGCGTGGAAACCAATTACTTCCGCCTGCAACATGACTTCAAGAAGCGCGACATCATCGGCATGGACAACACCGACCCCGAATCCATCCAACTGATGATTGACGCTGGCACAAAGCTCTTTGAGCCGAGGGCCGCGCTGCTGAGCAACACGTTCCTAAGCGCAAAAAGGCAGGAATACAAGCCCTGCTATGCGGTGGAGCGGGGATGACGTCGCGGCAATCCGGTCCGCACATCATGCCGGGATATTTAGGACGTATGCAAAGCACACGTGTTCAGGCAAATATATTATCGCATATTGACGATATATCTTCCTTTTTTTGTACCTTTGCAGCATGATGGAAAAAATATCTGACTTCGAAATAATGGCACCTGTGGGGTCGCGCGAAAGTCTCGCGGCGGCCATTCAGGCAGGAGCCGACTCCGTGTACTTCGGTATCGGACAACTCAACATGCGGTCGCACTCGGCCAATCACTTCAACATCGAGGACCTGCGCGAGATTGCCGCCACGTGCAACGGACACGGCATCAAGACGTATCTCACCGTGAACACAATCATCTATGGCGAGGACATCGAGACGATGCACGAGATTGTGGACGCTGCCAAAGAGGCTGACATCACGGCGATTATCGCGAGCGACGTGGCGGTGATGACGTATTGCAACCGCGTGGGGGTCGAGGTGCATCTCTCCACACAGCTCAACATATCCAACATCGAGGCGCTGAAGTTCTACGCCCAGTTTGCCGACGTGGTGGTGCTGGCACGCGAACTCAACATGGACCAGGTGGCGGAGATTTACCGTCAGATTGTGGAACAGAACGTCTGCGGGCCGCGCGGACAACTCGTGCGCATCGAAATGTTCTGTCACGGCGCGCTCTGCATGGCCATCAGCGGCAAATGCTACATGAGTCTGCACAATGCCAACCGCTCCGCCAACCGCGGCGAATGTGTGCAAATTTGTCGCCGCTCATACACCGTGACGGACAACGAGACGGGCAACCAACTGGAAATCGACAACAAATATATTATGAGTCCGAAGGACTTGAAGACCGTGCGTTTCATCGACCGAATGATGAAATCGGGCGTGCGCGTGTTCAAAATCGAAGGTCGTGCACGCGGCGCGGAATACGTCTACACAGTGGTGAAATGCTACAAGGAGGCGATTGCGTCGGTGCTCGACGGCACGTTCACTGAAGAGAAGAAGGATGCATGGGACGAACGGCTGGCGACAGTCTTCAACCGTGGCTTCTGGGATGGATATTATCAGGGGCAGACGCTCGGCGAATGGAACCACAACTATGGTTCCAATGCCACTGAAAAGAAGGTATATGTGGGCCGCGGTGTGAAATATTTCTCCAAACTCGGCGTGGCTGAGTTTACCGTCGATGCGGCTGAGTTCTCGGTAGGTGACAAGTTGCTCATCACGGGTCCAACCACGGGTGTGATTTATCTCGACGCCACCGAAATACGTTACGACCTGAAACCTGTGCCCACTGCACATCAGGGCGAACACATCTCGATACCTGTGCCTGACAAGATACGGGCTAGCGACAAACTCTTTAAACTGGTGAAAACCGAAGAAGGGAATGATTAGAAACGTGAACATCAATGATGCCAAAGACATAGCCGACATCTACAACAAATACATTGCCAACACGACGATAACGTTTGAAACAGAACGATTGCGTGTCGCTGAAATGGAAAAACGTATCAAAAGCATCGCTGCCGTGGGTCCATACTTCATTTACATGGAGGAAGGCAAGTTGTGTGGTTACTGCTATGCCCATCCGTGGAAGGAGCGGGCTGCCTATGCCAACACCTTCGAGACAACCATCTATCTGGCACCTGGTTATGAAAACAAGGGCATCGGCACCCAGTTGATGCGCCGCTTGATCGCCGACTGCCACTCTCGCGACATCCATGCGCTGATAGCCTGCATCACCGAAGGCAACGCCGCCAGCAACCATCTGCATGAGAAGTTGGGATTCCGACAGGTTTCGCATTTCCGACAGGTGGGACGCAAGTTCGACCGATGGCTCGACGTGGTGGACTATGAGCTGATATTGGAATAACCTTTTGATATGAAATCATTTATACCATTTTGCGGACGTTCGCAAAATGGTTTCATTGAGTTCTAACTTCGAAAGAGAGATCGAAGACATCCTCTTGACACGCACTGCTTGTTATCTTGTATCTGCTGGAGAGAATGTAAAGAAGGTAGAACGCAGACAAAATCAGAAGAAAAGAAAATACATATAAAGAAAGAGGATAAGCAATGACAATCAACGAAGCACAGGATGAAGTGATCGAGGAGTTCGAGGACTTCACCGATTGGATGGATAAATACCAGATGCTCATCGACTTGGGCAACGAGCTGGAGTCTCTTAACGAGAAATACAAAACCGATAACAACCTCATCGACGGCTGTCAGAGCCGCGTGTGGGTGCAGTGCGACTATGTTGACGGCAAACTGGTGTTCACCGCCGAGAGCGACGCACTCATCGTGAAGGGCATCATCGCCCTGCTGATACGCGTGCTGAGCGGACACACGCCGCAGGAAATACTGGACGCCGACCTGTATTTCATCGACAAGATAGGGCTGAAAGACCATCTCTCGCCCACCCGCAGCAACGGTCTGCTGGCAATGATCAAGCAGATTCGCGTCTATGCCCTGGCTTATAAAGTGAAAGGATGAGAAAACTCAGGACGATAGAGATGCACCGCCTGTCGGTGGAGGAGTTCAAAGAGGCGGAGAAACTGCCGCTCATCGTGGTGCTCGACGATGTGCGCTCGCTCTACAATGTGGGCTCGGTGTTCCGCTCGTGCGACGCATTCCGTGTGGAGGCGGTATATCTGTGCGGCATCACCGCCACGCCGCCTAACGCTGAAATCCACAAGACGGCACTGGGCGGCGAAGATTCTGTGGATTGGAAATATTTCAAGACCACGGAGGAGGCGGTGGATGAGCTACATCGCGAGGGATTCTTCGTCTATAGCATAGAGCAGGTGGAGCATTCCACCAAACTGCAGACGTTGCAGTTGGACCGCGACAAACGTTATGCCGTCATCTTCGGCAACGAGGTGAAAGGCGTGAAACAGGCGGTTGTCGACATGAGCGACGGATGTCTGGAGATACCGCAGTTTGGCACCAAGCATTCACTCAACGTGTCGGTCACCGCGGGTATCGTGGTATGGGAATTTGCCAAAAAAATGAAATTACAATCATGATGACGTGGATGCGGAGATGTTGAAATCAGGCATTGCCATCAACCGCCGTTTTCACGTTGATGATTTCGCATGAAGATGCAAAGGCGTTTGACGTTAACCGTTACTCATCTACCAATATACCCCTGTATTGGTCGGCGTTTAGCATCAAATCGCAGTGCGTTTAACATCAAATCGCAGACCAATACAGGGGTATATTGGTAGACAACTGTTATGCTTTGGAAATGCGTCAGGATATTTCCGTGACTTTCATTCGGCATCAATGGCAATTCTTCCACATATCAACCAATCTGCTTGAGCAGATAAGCGCACTTCTCAGCATCGCCCAACGTCTTGCCCTTGTCGCACGAAAGTTTCACGCAGTCGTGCCACTCGCGCTTCTCGGTGATGCGGCTTCGGGTGAGCTTCAGCACGATGTTCATCGGCTCGCAGCCCTCCACATCGCACGTCAGGAACGTGCCCATGCCGTAGCTGTCCTGCACACGACCAGCCACATAACGGTGAATCTCGATGGCGCGGCGGATGTCGAGCCCGTTGCTGAACACCACCTGCTTGGTGGCCGGATTGATGCCCAGACCCTTATATTTATTGATAATCTTTTCGGTTTGTTCCTCCTCTACGCCGCTGTCCACGCGTAATCCATTGAACATCATCGCCATGCGCTTGGAGAGGTTGCTGAAAAATACGCGGTCGCCGAAGCAATCGTAGAGATAGATGCCGTTGTCGCCATCGTAGACATCGCTGAACTTCTTCATCACGTTGAAGTTGCACTCGAACACGCCGCTCACGTTTTCCTCGAACTCTATCAGCTGGTGGCTCATGGTGCCGATGGCTATCAGGTCGTATTTCATCGCCAGATACACGTTGCTCGTGCCCGTGAAGCGGCCCGTCCACTTGTGGAATCCCTCGTCGTCGGTATATCCGCCCTGCTCGAACACCTCTTTCATTGTGCGTATCACCATGTCCTGATGGTCGAACGAGAGGCGGCGGCGCGTGCCCATGTCGCCCAGCACCAGTCCGCCCGTGAGTATTTCGCGGGTTTTCTCGATGACGCGCTCATGTTCGCGTTCGGGGTCATAGCGCTGGATGTCGCCGCGCAGATTGTGCATCAGTTCGGAGACAATCGAGAGTATCGGCATCTCCCACATGATGGTGGAAAACCATTTGCCGCGCACCGAGATGTCGAGATGTCCCTCTTCGTCCTGCGACACCGACACCTCGTGAGGATTAAACCGATAGCCGCGCAGAAAGGTGAAATACCATTCGGGCAGGTAATACATTCTGCGTTTCATGAAGGCGATTTCGTCTTCGGTAATCATCACGTGGGGCATGAAGCCGATTTGCTCCTTCAGCAGTTCGCCAAACCCGTGCGGGAACCGCTCTTTGTTACGGTCGAAAAAGGTGTATTCCACTTCCGCGCGCGGATATTTCTGCAGCACGTAATACTGGCAGCTGAACGTATATGCGTCGTTGTCGGTGAGATGTTGTATAATCTGTTTCATATCTATAATAATCACACGTTTTGCATTACAGAATGCAAACTTAATCAAAAGTTTGGAATTAAGCAAATTAATAGAGCCAACATTTAATCGTTGTGCTGTTTTACGGGCTCAATTATCGCATTTTGGCAACCACATCGCGCCCGATGAGCTTTTTCAAGTCATTGAAGATTTCAGACGTTTTTTCATTCATTCCATGTATGACAGATGACGATATGATTATCCTACTCTATTGATTCCGTTTTCCAATTTGCCGCCACACTCTTTCATCAATATCTCTTTCAGTTGCTTGACCTTGCGGGGATACTGCTTTTTCAGGTCATTGGCTTCCTTTGGATCATTTGGCAGATAAAACAGTTCGTAAGTATTGAAATGGAGATGATACCTCAGTTTCCATCCGTCGGCGGTGATGATGGCAGGACCTTCGTTGGAACCGAAAATCAGATATCTGTCTTGCTGCTGCTTTGCATCACCAATCAACTGCGGAAGAAACGATTTGCCATCCTTCGCACTGTGCAATCTGATGTTGAGCATTTCTGCCATCGTGGGCAGGAAATCATAGTTGGAGACGAGCGCATCCGACTTTTTCCCTTGCGGGATGATGCCCTTGCCGTAAAACACGAGGGGAATGTGTATGCCACCTTGCAGATTGCTCCGCTTGAGTCCTGCCATCCCCGCGTTGCCGTTGAAGACATCACCTTCGAGTTCACTATAGTATTTGTGCGTAAGATTATCAAACGGAGTGCCCGTTGTCTGGTCGCGATAAGGCTTTTCGCACCGCCCTTTCTGCGAATAATAAATCTCGTGCCCATTGTCGGCAGCAAAGACAATGATCGTGTTTTCTGATAAACCTTCACGGTCGACAGCGGCAAGAATGCGCCCTACAGTGTCGTCGAGTTTCTTGATCATCGATGCGTATTCCTTTTCTATCGTGGTGAGGTTGGGATTGTTTGCCACTTCGGGGTCTATGGCGGGTATCGCAACCGGACCGTGCGGCAGCTGCGAGGCATAATAGAGGAAGAACGGTTTGTCCTTGTTTTCGTGAATGAACCGCAATGACTTCTCCACGAAGATGTCTTCGGAATACACCTCCTTGCCCCTTCTGTCCCATCTCTCAGCCAAGGTCTCGGCAGTTTCGTTTTCCAGGCTCTTGCCCCCGTTTACATGCGTGTTGCCAGGTATCGGCACGATGCTACCGTTGTCGAAGAGGAACGGCGGATAATAACCGTGGCAGCGCACGTGGTCGAGATAACCGTAGTAATAATCCCATCCGTGCTGCCGCATCTGCTTGCGCGTGGCGGTGAATCCCCATTCCAGTTTGCCTATCGCTGCCGTGACGTAGTGAGCTTGCTTGAAAATCTGCGGCAGATACATATCGCTGTCGGGCAAAAGAATGTCATGCCCGTCGATATCCCGTTCCACGTCCGATATTTTAGCAGTGTCTTTGAGGTCGAAAAGGTATCGGCCGCCGTTTGAAATGTTCCATTTGTCGGTATGGCAGTCGTGATAACCGGTCATCAGCGATGCACGCGAAGGAGCTGAGAGCATACATCCATATGCGTTTTCAAAGGCGGTTCCCTGCCGTATCATGCGGTCTATGTTGGGCGTGGTCAGTTGCTTCTGCCCATAAGCGGACAGCATCCCTTTACCCATGTCGTCAGCATAGATGTAGATGACATTCACATGCCGTGGCTGTTGTGCCTGCGCAATGCAAGCGACGGATGCCTGCAAACCAATGTTCAGGGTGTAGATGACGTATTTATTCATGGCAAAGAAACGAAACTGTTATTCCCGGTATCAGGTCTGGATAAGGAAATTAAAGGAGTTATAAGAGTAAATGCTATCAGCTGAAACTGCTCGATTTCGACATCATAGAATGTCGGCAATGGCATTTGAATCTTGTAACTACTTTAAATTCCACTTGCTATAGTGCAGTATTCTCTATTTAGAGATATTCTGCAAAGTTGGTCAGTCGCATGTCGCCCTTCTTCAGGAACGTGTCGTGGAAGGCGAGTGCGGCGCGCATATTCTGTGGCTCATGGCCCTTGCCGGCGATGCGCTGATATTCGCGCAGCAGCGGACGGTAATCGGGATGAGCACAATTCTCGATGATTTCCTCGGCACGGCGCAATGGTCCCTTGCCTCGCAAGTCGGCTACGCCCTGCTCGGTGACGATGACGTCGATGTCGTGCTCGGTGGAATCCACATGCGAACACATCGGCACGATGGAACTGATGCGGCCGTCTTTGGTGACGGATGCCGTGGTGAAGATGCTGATGTATCCGTTGCGCTCATAGTCGCACGAGCCGCCGATGCCGTTCATCAGATTGGAACCACACACGTGACTGGAATTTTCATTGCCGTAGAGGTCGCACTCCAGCGCCGTGTTCAGCGCGATGACACCCAGTCGGCGGATGACTTCCGGCGAGTTGGCTACTTCGCTCTGGCGGATGGTGAGATGCTTGCTGAAATAATCCATGTTATCATACACGCGATTCAACGCCTCGTTGGTGACGGTCATCGCCGTGGCGGAAGCGTCTTTTATCTTGCCCTCGAGCATCATGTTGATGGCGGCATCCTGCACCACTTCGGAATAAACATTGAACTGCGGTATCACAGGACTGTGGCCCATGGCCTGCAGCACGGCGTTGCCCGTAGCCCCCACTCCGCTCTGGATGGGCAGGAACTGTGGCGGAATGTGCCCGCGCTTCATGTCGGCAACGAGGAAGTCAGCCACGTTGAGACCTATCTGCGTGGTGACAGGCGTGAGAGCCTTGAAAGCGCGCGCCTCTTCGGGGATGCAACTCTCCACAACGCCCACAATCTTCTTGGGGTCGATGCTGATATAATTGTTGCCCACACGGTCGTAAGGACTGAGCACATTGATGGGCAGACGACCCTGTCCGCAGTCGGCGGGCTCGAAGGTATCGTGCAGATATTTGGAATTGGGGTTGTGGAACGTGTTGTGCTCGATGATGATGCGCTTGGCGATACGTGCCAGTGTGGCAACCACGCCGCCCGCTGAAGTGAGGTAGGCACGGCATTCGCTTTCGCCCTCTTCAAGGTCGGAAACTTCGAATATCGCCCAATCCACGTCACCATAGAAACCGTGGCGCAGGCGCTCTGCCATGTGCCCCAGGTGCATGTCTTCATAATCCACTTCACCCAGATTGGTATGAACACGGAAGTCTTTGTTGGTGGAGAACGGTGCGCGGAACTTGATGGCATGCGCGTCGGCCATGTCGCCCTCGATGCTCTGGCACGATGATGCACCCGTGAGAATGCCCACGGCAAGCGGTCTGCCAGCTTCATGTTCCTTAATGGCACGTTTGGAGAGTTCGCGGAACACAGCCTTAGGATTTCCGTTGGGTGTGAAACCGCTCAATCCTATCATGTCTCCGTCTTTGATCATTGCTGCACCTTCGGCAGCTGTAATTCTTGTGTAAGTCATAATTATTTAAATTTGCGGGCAAAGGTACACATTTTTTGCAACATCATATTGCATTCTTCTGAAAATATTAACCTCATGAATATTTACCGCAAGAATAGTTACGGAATATTCGGTTAATATAAAAAAGCCGCGAAAGACAAAATCTTTCGCGGCGTGATTGAATTTAGTTACCTGATAATAACCTTTCTTACTAATGACTCTTTTAGCGTATTGATATTGATAATGTAAACTCCAGGACTGATGTTATCAAGAAGGACAATTTCTTCCTGACCTTTGGAGATATTCGTCAAGTCAATGTTCTTTACCATTTTACCATCCAGACCTACAATTCTGATATGTGCATATTGCTCGCCGTTGTTGAAGAGGACGCGCCACTGGCTCGACTCTTTAGATAAGGTAATGGATTCCTTGGTATCCATTTCAGAAATGCCCGATGTAGAACCAAGTCGCAAGGCTGCCTTCAGGCCTTCATACGCATTGATTTTGCCGTAGCCCCATGTCGCGTTCCATTCGTCGGAACCAGTGAACGAGTCTTTGGTGGATGATGTTTTTAATATTTCGGTTATCTGTGCTGCGGTGAGTTTCGGATTGGCTTGCAACCACAATGCCACGATACCAGTCACCACTGGTGTTGCCATCGACGTGCCTGCCATGGCACCGTAATAGAAATGCTTGATACCGCGGCGCACGTCCTGCACGATATCAGAACCGCTCTTTTCGAAGCCCACACCATATTTCGACACAGCCGATTTAATCATCGAGCCTGGTGCTGCAACAGTTGGTTTGAGCACAGAACCGAGCGCAGGACCGGAACAAGAAAATGAACAGATGTCGCCCAACTTACCAAAGCCACCATCCTGAGTGGTTCCCACACTGTTGGTATAGGTTTCACTAGATACGAAAGCGCCCACCGTGACGCAATGGTTGATGCTTGCCGCCATATCATTGACAGAATAACCGTGGTCGCCGGAGATATATCTGTCGCCCGGACTATCGGCGAAATCGCCATAATAGGTGTTCGTCCATGCATGGAATGTAGTACCTGCATCACCGATGATATCCGCACCAAGGGTGAAATAACTGGCGTAATTGGAACTGAGATATATCATGCAGTTCTCTTTGCGGTTGAACGGTGCTATCTGGTCGTATCTGATATCAGCCCAGAAAGCGTCGTTTTCATAATTGCGCACACCGTTTTCATAGATAAACGGTCTTATCTTGAGATGACTGAGGGAGTCGGTGTTCTGTCCCCAGATGTTGAGCAATGCCCCGTAATAACCCGCAGTAACGAGCACCGAAACAGTGTCTTTGTTGGACGTGAAGGTGTGGCTGGCATGAACTTTCTCGCTGCCCTCATTGCTTGCTGCCACCATAATCTGATGTCCCTCGCCATTGGTCACGATGCTGTCTACGGCCTGTCCGAAATAGCTCATGCCATCGTGAGCGCCCAGTTGCGTGCCGAAACTCATGTTGATGACCCACGGTTTGCCCTGCGCTTTGGCGAAATCACGTACGTATTTCACATCTTCGAGAATCTCACTCTCGTCAAATTCCGACGGTATCATGATGATGTCTGCATCGGGAGCCATGCCGTAATAATTGTTTTCCGATATTTTAGACCCTGCCGCGATGTTCGTCACATGTGTGGCATGACCTTCCACGTTCAGTCCGTCGCCGTTGGCAGGGATATCTGTTGTGGGGTCCAAGTCTTTGCCTTCGGAAAATCCTTTGCGGTTCCACACAGCCACGACGCGCGGATTGCCGTTGGCGTCGAGGAAACCGATGTGGCGGTATTCGAAACCTTGATCTATCACACCCACTATCACACCCTTGCCAGTATAAGGTGTTTCCAGTCCTTCGCCGGCTTGCACTTTGTCTACACCCGTAGCGGAGCGCGCCTCGACAGTTTTTCCCGACATCTTGCGGGCAGCCTGGATATATTCCACGCGCTTGTCGGCATTCAGTTTGAGGATGTATGTGGTAGGGATGCGTGCGGTGAGGATGGTGGATGTGATGGCAGTGGCATGATAACCGTCTGCCATGATTTCATCTGCTATGGCTTGGCTGTCAGTGCATTTGATAATCACACTTGCCAGTTGCACCTTCTCCACAATGCGTTTCTGCATCAGTGCATCACATTTGCGTGGAGCCTTGACAGGGGTCTGGGCAGACATGCCCAGACCCGAAACAATCACAACAAATGATGACAGAATTATTCTTATGTTCATTATATATTATTTAACGATAACTTTGAGTTTGCTTCCGTCAGACATCATCACGATGTTCAATCCTTTTTGCGGTTTCAATATTCTGATTCCGTCGGCATTGTAACGTGCAACTTCCTTAACAGTGGCATCATTCTTGGCAGTGCCTATACCTGTGGTATATGCTTTGACAGAGAAGAAATCGGACATATCAGATGATGCAACGTCGCCCTCTAAATCGTAGTAGGCCTTAGTGGTGAAGGCATAGTCGGGATAAGAATACTTGTCAAGTCCGTCGAAAATGCCACTCAACTGGTCGGATGTCACCTCTTTATAACCCAGATAATCATACACCTTGCTACCTGCGCTCACATTCTGAGTGAATTTCACGTTGTCGAGGATGAAAGCCTTTTTGCCGTTGGAGTAGAAGAATATAGTCAAGTGTTTGCTGCGCAGAGGGATTTCATATACCCCGTCTATCTCTCCTTTCTTATCGTCATCGCCAACTTTTTTGAAATAAATGGCATAGTCCTTATCACCGGCTTTAATCATCAGAGCATCGTCTGGCGTGCCATACGCTTTGATTTTCAGTTTGAAACTGTCGGCATTGTCGAGATACATCATCGGGGTGCGCACATAGTTCACTACAGATGAAGTGGCCTCTGCACCAATCATACCTTGGGAGAGTGTGGTTCCGATGCCTCCCCAGCCAAGAAGAGTAGTATAGTCGTCAAGTTCGGTAAAGCCTTCGTTGCCCACAGCTTCAGGGTTATAGGGGTCGGTGCAGGTGGTTACGCTGGCATCGATTTTAGAGAAATCTTCATCCATGACGGTGTGGTCTGCCTCATCTTTGTCGATAGTGTTCACACCATAATTATATACACGATATCTTGTGGCTTTAGGTGCTGTCTCCCAGTTGGCGGTGTATCCGCTGTTGGTCACGTTGCTGACAGAAGTCGGGGTTGGCACACTCACACCGAAGGCTAATACAGGTTTGCGATCTGAAAACATGGAAACATAGTGGGAACGTACTGAATAGTAATAATCAGAGAGCGGATCCAAATCAGTGAAAGTGTAACTGCTGTTTTTAGTTGTTGCATAGAAATAGCCTGGATAACCACCTTCAACCTCTTCCAATTTTGCTGGTCTGCCGGTTGTCAGATTGATATTATCTAATGAGACATAATCACCTTCGGGCAGGCCGCTCACGATGAAGCGCACTGCATAATAGCTGTAATAACTCAATCTCTTGCCCAGATCGAATACCTTGCCTGTAAAGAATGAGCTAGGGTCGAGTGCGCCATATTCTTCCCATCCATCGCTTGTCTGAATTTCTATTTTGATGGAGGTTTCATAGATTCCCTCATTGTTGTCGGGATCCGGGTCATAGACATGCACCCACAGGTTAATGGCCGAATATTTCGAATAGTTGAAAGGAGTGGTGATTGTGTCGTTGTTAGTCAGGATGAGACCTTTTGTACTGTCGGCACCAGCAGTATCGCCCACCTTGGTAGTTCCATGCTGTACGAAAGTCCAGTCTTTCGGGGCATTACTTCCGTCTTTACCCATGCTTTCAAAAGTTTCATTGTATGAAGCATTCTGGTCACTGGTATATACTTTCTTATATAAGTCGATATAATAATTATATGAAATTCTCACCGGTTCCCAATTGGCAGTGAAAGTGGTCTTCGTAAAATTGGTAGGTGAAAGCAATTTCGGCGGAGCAATGAAGTCAGGGGTCGTGGTGACCTTCACATTGTCGATGATGATGGTTCCATAATTATGGAACTGCACAAAACCGTCGTTGTCTGCCGAAAGGTTAGTGAATTTCAGCGTCACCTCTTTCCAACCCTGCGAGGCATAGATTCTGTAGGATTCAAAGTTGTCACCGCCTTTGGTGCTCGCTCCATCACTGGCAGCATATCCGCCCTTCAATATGTTGACGAAAAGATCTGAATTGACAAGAGCCTTCACCCTGAAAGTGATGGTGATGTCGCCGGAATAATCGCCAAGCGGAGTGTTCAGATCGGAGCCTGTATATTCGTTAGGAGATACAAGTGCCACTTTTCCACCTGCCATGTAAACATTGTTGCCCGACCATGTGGATTGTGCGGTGAGGGATTTGTCGATATACATACCAGGATTACCGTAATAATTGGCTATTATATTGCTGTCGGGTTTGTTTTCCGTTCCTGCAGTGAAGGCGGAGAAATCTTCTTCAACGAGAATGTCGGCAGTGGTGTTTCCGTCTGTCCAATTCTTCTTCATCGTGGATTTGGCAAGCGATGACGTGCCAGCGGAAGCCGAAACCATGTTTGCAGGTGCCTTGCTCACTCTGGCAAGACTGCGGCCGCCAATGACAACATTGTCAGTGCTGGCGGACTTTTTCAGTTTCAACGCCCTTTCCTGTGCAAACGAGCTCGTACATAAGAAGGCCGCTGATACAAGCATCAAACCGACTTTCATGAAAGTAAACTTATTCATAAGCATAATTTTGTGCAGACCCACGGGGTTATTCCATCATGAGTCAGAGGTGGGTCTATTGCTCTGCCACATAATTTATCATGCAGCAAAATTATGCAATAATTAAGCAAAATGTCCTGAAAACGAGTTCAAAGATGCTCTATATCATGATAAAGCGCACATTATGTACATGAATTGTATCACCATGTTACATATTTACACTTTTGGCAATATTGCGGTATTCGGATGGTGAAAGCCCTACGTTCTGTTTGAAAGTCAGCTCGAAATTGGAACGCGATTTGAATCCTACGCTCATCCCCACACCCTCGATGGTGAGATTTCCATAATGTTCGAAATCGTTGAGGCGGCGACTGGCTTCATTAATCCGGTATTCGTTGAGCAGGGCATTGAAATTCTTTTTGTACTTTTCATTGATTACCTGCGACACGTATTTGTAATTGAAGTCCACCAGTTCGGCAAGCCGCTTCAGCGAAAAACTGTCCGAACATATCTCCTTCGTGTTTTCCATCACCATTTGTATGCGCTCCATCAGCCTGTCTTTTTCATCTTCAGCCAAAGAACTTCCTTTGTATTTCTCGTTCCTTTTACGCCTAATCTCATCTTCCTTGGCCTGCATCTCCACATTCTTGCGATAGAGCAACTCGTGATTGTGTTTCAGCCTGCGATAGGCACGTACAAGCAACAGGGCAAACGTTATCACGATGACAGCCACAGATGCCACCGCCCACAGGATGATATTCTGTACCCTGCGCTCCTGCGACAGCTGCTCCACGGTATCGTTCACCTCTCGCAACTGCTCCTGGAAGTGCATCTTTCCGATGTTTTCCATCTTGTTGAAATTCAACAATGAATCTTTCTTTTGCAGATATTCCAGCTTGTACTTCGCCGCAATTTCATCGTTTCCCGTGGTAGCATAATATTCGTAAAGGCTACGGCTGACATACACTTGCAAGTCTTTCGATTTATATTTGTCTGCCAGATTCATGGCTTTTTCTATGTTTGACACGGCATCTGCCGCACGGTTCATACGTGTAAGCACGCGCGCCTTCTGCAACAGAGTCAGTATCCGAAAACGTTCAGGGGTATCTTTCGCATCGATGTTGTCCATCATCAGATCTAAGAAGTGTATGCTTGCGGCATAGTCTCGGTGGCAGTAAGCATCCATTTCTTTGCACAGGTATCTGGAAAAGGCCTGCATCGGCACATCGGCTGGTATGCGCTGATGCCTGAGAATATCTGTCTCTCGTGATATATTTCTGATATTATCAGTAGCGTTGGCAAAATTTGCCAACCCGTAAAATATCACGATGAATGCGCGCCAGTCTTTCTCCTCCAATGAACAATAGAAAGCTTTTTTGTAATATCCCAATATCACCTTGTCCAGTTCATGCGTGCGGTGCATATCGGAATTGGTGCGATACAGATTAGCCAAATTCAGATAGACGTGTGCCTGGACATCCTTGAGTTTATATTTCTCAGACAGTTTCAATGCCTGTAACAGATAATGGTACGATTTTTCATAATCGAAATAATAGAAGAAATACAGATACCCGATATTGTTCATCGCGAAAATACTCTTCTCCCTTTCCTCCCTCGTTTGCTGTTCCTGCTCATAATAGCGGTTGGCAACAACAGAATAGCACACCAGAGCACTGTCTATTTTCTTCTGCGCAATGAAGTCGTAGGCCTTTTCGTTCAGTTCTTTGCTTGGAACATTGCCCCAACGGTCATAGAACGCCACTTTGTAAGGCATCCTGGCAGCCCTCGCCATGAATGTGGAGAGAAGCATGAAAAGCACAACTATGGCAATTTTTTTCTTCATGTTGACGGCGATTTCTGTTGTTTCCTTCAGATTTCTTCGATATATCCTTTGGTGAACATGTCATAGCTCAGCGCTTCGAGTTCGCCCAGTGACATGTGTTCCACGGCGTGCTCGATGGTCTTTATCAGTTGGTCGCGGCGATAATCCTTGTCATCGCTCAGTCTGCTGTTGTCATTGTCTCCGAATTTCATAGCTATATCTGTTATTCATTTTATTTCGCTTTGTCGAATGTGGCGTAGTATGCACCAGCTATCATGAAGGCCAAACCGATGACGAAGACGACGGTGATCTTCTCGCCAAGGATGACAAACGAAAGCAACATGCCGATAAACGGCGCCACGGCATAGAACGTGCTCGTCTTGGCTGCACCGATGGTGCGCTGGGCGTAGGTATAGAAAAAGATGCTCATGCCGTAGGCCACGAAGCCCAACAGCATGACCGCGGGCAGATATTGCCAATGAGGGAACGATTCGCCCACGCTCAAAGCGATGCAGAGCGCCCCCAGTCCACTGCCGAATCCTTTGATAGTCACGATCTCCATAGGGTCTTTACCCGAAATGCAACGCGTGCAGTTGTTTTCCAATCCCCAGCAGACACATGCTGACAAAACCAACAGCGAGCCTGCCGAAAAGGAGAGGCTCGACGCGTCATCAACGGTCAGCAGGGCACAGGCAATGGTCACAAGCACGATGGCAATCCATAACCGTCGGCTTATCTGCTCATGAAACAGCCACAGGGCGATGACTGCCGTGGCGACAATCTCGAAATTGTTCAGCAGCGAAGCGTTTGCTGCCGCCGTGGTCTTCAGTCCGAACATCAGAAATATCGGGGCTGCAATGTCGAGCACCACCATTGCCACTGTGTAGGGCAAGTCCTTCCGTCCAAGCCGTTCTTCATTCTTTCCCACGCTGGTTTGCGCGCGAAGCAGTCCGAGCAGCAGCATGCCCACTCCCGCACCGAGATACAAAAAAGCCGCCATCATCATCGGCGACACATTGCGGAGCAATATCTTCGACAACGGCATGCTTATGGCATATAGGGCTGCGGCAAGTATGGCAAAGAATATCGCCCATCTATATTGTGATGTTTTCATCTGCATTCGTTCCTATCTCTAGGATTCCCTCATTTCATCGGATTTTGTTTCATGCTACAAACTTACACAAAAAATGCGATTCATGCAAGCATCACGAAAGTTTTTAGTCCTTATTGCCGCAACATCCATCTGATGCCTTTCGCGATGCGCAGTTCGGTCTGCATATAATGATTGCCGGTGTTCAGTTCAAAAGTGGTGTTGATTCCCAGTGCCTGATAATGACCGAAGAGCCACCGTGTGTTATCCTCTACACATTGCAAAGTCTGATTGCCGACATGGCTTTCACGGTCGCCCAAAGAGAAATAGATGCTCGACAGCTGCCCCATGAGGACGTGACTGTCTGCAAATTCGATGAAACCCGGATACCAAAAAGACCCTGATCCCGATATCACGCCATCGAACACATCCGTGCGATATGCTGCCCACAAGGCAAACAGACCCGCCAACGAATAGCCGGCGATGCAACGGCGGGTAACGGTCAAATCCTTTTCCACAGCGGGAATAATCTGAGAGGCGAGCACTTGCAGCCACTCTTCGCCGCCGCCCGTGCAGGCAGTGTCCTCGGCAAAGAGTTTTTCAGAGGCCCACGGCGACATATCCTTGTTCCAGTCCACGCCACCAATTTCCACGAGGATGAACCTGCGGGTGCCTATCTTGCCACATTGTTCCCACACCTTTTCGCCTTCCTGCCGGAATGTGTGCAGATAAACTATCGGCGCGGCCTTGCTGGTATCGCCGAAGATTCGGATTTCTTTACCTGCTATATTCATCGCGCTGCTTCTTGGTTAGCGATTTCACAATCAGTTCATACGAATTTTTCACAAGGTCACGAATCATCGCATCGTCCACGTCGCTATGGAAATGAACGCTTATCCAGTGGCGTTTATTCATGTGATAACCCGGCGTGATACCCTCGTATCTGTCGCGCAACTCTTCCGATTTATCGGGTTGGCATTTCAGGTCGCAATATTCGAAACCGTCCAAATCTACAAAGCAGAACCACTTGCCGCCCACCTGAAAGATGAGCAGGTTGCGGTCTTTGACGGATGATATGTTCGTGAACGGCATCTTCTCTTCTGCGCCAGGCATGGAGAGGCAATATTCTCTGAATTCTTCGATGTTCATTCTCTCTGTTATTTCTTTATGGATAACGTCATTTTATAAGATATATTTCACTTTCATCACAAAACATCGATTCAAACAAGGGTATGAAATTACCCGATTACTTGATACGGGTAATGCGATTACTCGATGCAAATAACGCAATTCATGAAATACAAACAAACAGAAATAGGGGAAACGTTGAACGTCATTGAATAATTTTCTTTACCTTTGCCGTGAAATTGGAAATAAAGGAACAAAATGAAAATACAGGACATCCCCGTTTTGCTGCTCACAGGTTATCTGGGCAGCGGAAAGACAACACTCGTAAACAAAATACTGAAGAATGAGCGCGGCATCAAGTTTGCCGTCATCGTGAACGATATCGGCGAGGTGAACATCGACGCGAACCTCATCGAACAGGGAGGCGTAGTAGGTCAGAAAGACGACTCGCTCGTGGCTTTGCAGAACGGTTGCATCTGCTGCACGCTGAAGATGGACCTCGTGCAACAGCTCTCCGAGATTGCCGCCATGCAGAAATTCGATTACATCGTGATCGAGGCGAGCGGCATCTGCGAGCCTGCCCCCATCGCCCAGACCATCTGCGCATACCCACAGATGTATCCTGAGTATGCCAAAGAGGGCATCGCCAGGCTCGACGCCATCGTCACCGTGGTGGACGCTTTGCGCATGAGGGATGAATTCGAGAACGGCAACGACCTGATGGCAAAGGACTTGGGAGAGGACGATTTGGCTAGTCTGGTCATCCAACAGGTGGAATTCTGCAACATCGTGCTGCTCAACAAGGCATCGGAAGTGGCGCCCGAAGAGTTGGCAAAGTTGAAGGGAATCATCCGTGCGCTGCAACCCCAGGCCGAGATTTTGGAGTGCAATTACGGCGACGTAGAACTGGAGAAGATTCTCAACACGCGGCTCTTCGATTTCGACAAGGTTGCTACCTCCGCCAAATGGATAGAGGCAATCGAAGAACATGAGGAGGAAGAGGATGGCGAAGAGAGCGGCGAGGCCCTGGAATATGGCATCGACACATTTGTTTACAGCCGTCGACCCGCCTTCAACCTCGGATTTTTTGATGAATTTGTCGCCCGCAAATGGCCCAAGAACATCATCCGTTGCAAGGGCATGTGCTATTTCCGCGACGAACTCGACACCTGTTATGTGTTCGAGCAGGCAGGCAAGCAGATGGGACTTCGCAATGCTGGACAGTGGTATGCCACCATGCCAAAGGATGAACTCAAACAGATGATGGACCAGAATCCGGGTCTGCGACTGGATTGGGATGAGAAGTATGGCGACCGCATGCAGAAACTGGTGTTCATCGGACAAAACCTGGACAAGAAAGCCATTGCCGCGGAATTGGACAAATGTCTGGAAGATTAAACACTCTTATGAGGTGTGATAACATGCGCAATCTCGTTTCTTTTGTAACATTGCGCATGTTATACACACGCATGAGTTAATAAAACATTCTCATAACATTTTGGATTGTAATCCAAAAAATCACATATATTTTTCGGATTACGATCCAAAATATAAGGTAAATACCAGAAACAATTCGAAACTTTATTTCAAATTGTCTTTCAGAAACTTCTCAATTTTGTCAAACGGGATATAACGTGGATTGTCGTAGAGGTCGGTGTGGTTGGCACCGGGGATGATGAGCAATTCCTTGTTGTTGTCTTTCTGAAATAAGACTTCGCCATCCATTAAAAGCCTGAAAGACACTACCAAACGATGAAATTCTATCATGGAATTGTCTTTGCAGACTGATGTTGCAAATCAATCATCTACCAATATAGGGGTATATTGGTCTGCGGTTTGATGCTTTT
>ENA-UOYA01001226-UOYA01001226.1-activated-sludge-metagenome-genome-assembly--contig:-NODE-1226-length-28427-cov-6.999366_pt1 | contig 28427 bp, 18 predicted proteins | sample MGYA00238163_ERZ764804 | MGnify/ENA primary metagenome ERZ764804 (study PRJEB28919, sample SAMN05720223) | activated sludge metagenome | isolation source: Anaerobic digester | place: Hong Kong... | reverse complement strand
AGAGAATTGGATGGGGGTACGCGTTACCTCCCAAAATAAGATAACCGACATATATCTCAATCAATTGGCCGACGGTAGACGCATGGACCAACCTTCGATAATTCATCCCGATGGATGGACTACAGATGCCTATCTGCTGGCCATAAGCTATACCCCGGGAAGTGATCCGACCCAGAGCAAGGAGATCTTTATTTGCCATGGCAGTATGCTCCACCGTGACAACACCTTCTATTTGTCTTCACTGTCAAAGTTGAACGTAATCAGTCGGCAACTCGACAATGTACTTGACCTTCAGGTATCTGGACAACCACGAATCAACTTTGGCATACGGTCATCCAATACAACTCCAGTGAAAGTCAATAACCGTGACTTCACCCCAACTATTACTGATGGGCTGATCAAAATCAAGTATAAGGAGGATTAGGTAGCGTCTGAAATTATATCATTTAACCTAAAATATATATGAAGATCTTTATTTATAATCCTTTTACATTATGTTACGCGGCAAGAGCCCCAGGCCGGCAATTTTCCTGGATCAGGATACCCTTTGAGACAAAGCCGGAGCAAGATAACCGGAGCGTTGTTCATTCAGAGAGGTAGCCTTCGGGAAGCGTTTCCCGATTCGCATCCGGCCAACAAGGGGATGGTTAATTAGTCAATATATGAGATTAATATTAAATCGCTTTTACTCGTTAAAACAGACCAAATGTTCTTCTATCGGAAAATGTTTTTATATATTTGTTTTATCAAACTTTATCGGTAAAGGCGAACAACAAAACTTGCTGCGAGCATGAAAAGAACCTCATTGAAAGATATAGCTGAAAAATTGCAGTTGTCTCAAACTGCTGTTTCATGGGTCCTTACAGGTAACGGTGATAGAAGAGGAATCAGTAAGGCTACTCAGGATCTGGTCCGAAACTGTGCAGCCGAAATGAACTATCAGCCCAATCTTATTGCTCGAAGCCTTAATCTCGGGAAGACAAAAACATTGGGACTGATCATCCCCTCGATCTCAGACTTTTTCTATTCATCAATCGCAATGGAGATTGAGCAAACTGCCAGCAAAAATGGTTATTCATTGATGATTGCAAGCTCCGAATCCAATCCTGAAAAAGAAGAGAATTTACTCCGCACATTCAGATCAAAAGGGGTAGACGGAATTATCATAGCACCTACCAAGAAGTCCAAAAATGAAATAAAGAGATTAATTAAGGAAAAGTTTCCGATTGTATCTTTCGACCGTTTCTTCCCTGATTTGGAAATGAGCTCGATAGTCATCGACAATAAGGAAAGTAGCTACAAGCTTGTTAGGCATTTGATCAGGAAAGGGTGCAAAAAAATTGCAGTTATTACCACCAATCCTCACCTTATAACCATGTGTTCCAGGGTGGATGGATATAAGCAGGATTTAGAGGAAGCCGGGATTGATATTAATCCCGATCTTATCGGGTGCGTTACTTACGATAAGTATGAGCTGAACATAATTAATGTTCTTGATGCCATATTTGAAAAGGAAGCCGATGTGGACGGTTTTTTCTTTACAACACACATCCTGGCACTGGAGGCTTTTCTTTACTTTAACAAGAAGGGGATAAATTTCAACGAGAAATTCGGCCTGGCATGTATACACAGTGTATCAACCTTTGAAATCTTAGCACCATATATCAACGTGGCTGAAATGCCGGTAAAGGAGATCGGAGAGAAATCGGTAAATATTTTGTTGGAAAGTATCGAATCGAAGAAAAAAACAGATGCGGCAAGACCTTACAACTTGGTTTTGCCTTGTACCCTCCTTTATAAGTAACATCGGGGGCAGAAAATTCATATACTTGATAGAACTCAGGCAGGAAAGATAAGAAAAATGAGTATCCTTCTTAAGCTTTTTAGTGCTACTGCAACTTAAACGTTTAAGCACTTATGATAATGTAGCTATAATCAAAATAACAATACGATAATGAAGAAGTTTTTAGGAATTGATATCGGTGGAACAAAAACAGCGGTGATATATGCTTGTGAAAAGGATGAAAATGCTATTGATATTGTAGATAAATTGCAGTTTAAGACCACAAAAGTGGAGGAGACAATCAAAAATATCTTCACCAACCTAGACGCGGTCATAGAGCGGAACGGGCTCAAAACAGACGAGATTACAGCCATAGGCATTAGTTGTGGAGGCCCCCTTGACAGCAAACGGGGAGTAGTAATGTCGCCTCCCAACCTCCCGGACTGGAACAATATTCCGATTGTAGATATGGTTGGAGGTAGATACTCTCTACCCTGTGCCATACAAAACGATGCCAATGCTTGTGCTGTGGCGGAATGGAAATTTGGAGCAGGAGTGGGAACAAGAAACATGATATTCTTAACTTTCGGGACCGGACTTGGTGCCGGACTTATTCTAAACGGGGAACTCTACTCTGGAACAAACGACAATGCAGGAGAGGTGGGCCATATAAGATTGTCAAAGTTCGGTCCTGTAGGTTATGGCAAGCAGGGCTCATTCGAAGGTTTTGTCAGTGGAGGGGGAATTGCCCAGATGGCAAGAGCCGTATTGACAGAACAGTATCAGCAGGGCAAGAATGTGCCGTGGTGTCCATTTGATCAAATAGACCTCATTACAGCACAAACAGTTGCCGAACAGGCATGTAAAAATGACGACTTGGCCAGAAAAATCATCATAACCTCGGCGACCTATCTAGGAAAGGGACTTTCTATCTTGATTGACATTCTTAATCCTGAATGTATTGTAATCGGTAGCATCTACGCCCGGAACATGGAACTATTCTATCCCGTTGTTGAGAAAGTTCTAATAGAAGAGACCCTGAATAATTCGCTTGAGGTTTGTCAAATCAAACCGGCTAAACTGGGAGAAAACATAGGGGATTACGCTGCGGTTTCAATTGCAAGTAATCTGGCAAATAAAATAATACGATGAAAAAGATCTTGTTGGAAAGTCTGCAAGAGGCCCATGAGGCTCTTCAGGAGTTTATGACAAACGAAGAGAATATGCAGGCAATTATAAATGGAGCCGCCATGATATCTAATGCCTTGCAGAAAGGCAACAAGGTAATCTGTTGCGGAAACGGAGGTTCACTTTGTGATGCCACCCACTTTGCCGAAGAATTGACAGGTAAGTTCAGAGATGAAAGGGTTCCGTTGCCCGCAATTTCCATCAATGATGCAGCTCATATAACTTGTGTTGGAAACGATTACTCATTTTCTGAAATATTTAGTCGACATATTGATGCAATCGGTCAAAAAGGCGACATACTCCTGGCAATTAGTACCAGCGGAAACTCCGAGAATGTATTAAAAGCGTGTGAGTCGGCAAGGAAAAGAGAGATGTACATTATTGGATTGACCTCTGATTCGGCAAACTCATTGCGGACCCAATCGGATGTTGCTATCTGTGCCCCCAGGAAGAGATATTCAGACAGAATACAGGAAATACACATAAAAGTAATCCATATCATGATTCAACTGATTGAATATAAACGTTCCTTGGAATAATTTTTTATTCAACTTTCGCAAGCATCAGTTATCAGGCCTTGTGCACCAACAACGAGATATTTAGCTGTTTTGCGGGGACACATCCCGCGCAGCCTTACGTTAAAAAAGAAAAGCTGTTTGAGCGTAAGCGAGTTCTTTTCTTTCAGTAAGCAAGCGGCAGATGGGTCGCAAAAGCAGCGGGAATCGAGTGTTAGTGCCAACCAAAGAAACTTGCGAAACTTAAATTTTTTACTTTTATATTATCATTAGAAAGTCCGTAACATTTTTATTGTCATGAAAAAAAACAGTTTAAGAAATTTCTTTTATTTCCTCATCTCCGGAGCAATAGTGCTGTCGGCAATAAGTTGCCAGCAAAAGCACCCCATAGGGATAGAACACGTGATCGTCATCGGACTGGATGGCTTGAGCGTGCAAGGGATGTTAGAAGCCCACACACCTTGCATGGATAGTCTGATGCAAAATGGTGCTTACAGTTTTAAGGTTCGCTCGGTCATTCCCACGGTGAGTCTGCCAAACTGGGCTGCAATGGTGAACGGTGCGGGACCTGAAATAACCGGGGTAACAACAAATGACTGGGAGAGAGACTTTGACAACTGTCCACCAGTATCCATGTCACAAAACCATGTTTTTCCCAACATATTCAGCGTTATTCGTGAACAAATGCCTGATGCGGAGACAGGGGCAATCTACGAATGGGGAGGATTCAAAAGAATGTTGGAAACCGAAGTCATCAATAAATTTGAATCATATTCCAACCAAAGGGAGACTGCAGAGAAGTCTGCAGAATACATCCTTGAAAAGAGACCGAACCTCCTGTTCATCCAACTGGATAAAATTGATGGTTTTGGGCACTCAAAGGGGCATATGTCTCCTGAATATATAGAATTTATAAGTGAGACGGACAAGGATGTGCAGTTAATTGTCGACGCTGTCAAACAAGCCGGGATCAATGACAAGACAATGATCATGGTGGTTTCAGACCATGGAGGCATTTTCTATGCGCACGGAGGTTACAGTTATGAAGAATTTACCACACCAATAATTTATTCCGGTAAAGGGATCAAGAAAAATTACCATATTCAACAGCAGATTTACAGATATGATGTAGCTGCAGATGTAATATTTGCTTTAGGATTAAAAATACCGCAAGTCTGGGTCGGACGTCCCGTAAAGGCAGCTTTTGAAGGGTTCAACGAACCAGAAAACCTTTACCGGGGAACGGAAGTATTGCCACCTCCCGTATTCGTCAACGATGAAATGAGCACGAGATATGGCTATCTTACAATTGACAAGGGTGCTGAGGTGATAATAAAAAAACCATTGGGTGTAAATGGAGAGATTCACTATACAACGGATGGAGCAATACCTACCAGAAATTCAACGGTATATACAGCGCCATTTACTCTTGATCACTCTGCACTGGTAAAAGCCAAAATCTATGGAGAGGAAGGCGAAAGTCCCACCATAACAGCACAATATCGGGTTGTATATAGCAACAAGGGGAACGGATTGAATTATTCATTTTATCACCTGCCTGGTGAAAAGAGTTTGCCTCTGTTGCAGTCCAGAACAGCTATAGCCAAAGGCGTATGTTATGAAGTGTCATTCAAGCAGAATGCTTTCCCCGACCTGAACACTCTCCGGGAAAAGTATAATACCGATTACGGGATTCGCTTTGACGGATGGATTGAAATTGACGAGGAGGCAAAATATACATTCAGAATCTGGGGTCGCGGGGGATATAGACTGTTTGTGAACTCCCAGAAAATTATTGAACACACCACCCTGAATGAAGGAATGAATATGTCTGGATCAATTGATTTGAAAAAGGGAATATACCCTTTCCAAATCGATTATTTTTCATCGGACGATCGTGGATATCTTGATCTCTATTATGAAGTAAACGGGGAGTCAAGGGGATTTATTCCTGGTAATATGCTCTACAGACAAAAAGTTCCAGTCAACTAATCTAAATAGATGAGAAGTCCCAAGTTTCAGAATTCTGCACTTTTTTGCCTCCTGTTCTCTTATTTCTTGCTCTGCAATCTGTCGAATGTGGAAGGAAGAGAGAGGGTGAAGGTCAGTGCTGACATTGTAAATGCTTACATATGGAGAGGACAATATGTGACAGGTGCAAGTATCCAGCCATCTGTGAATTTCAACTTCGGTAATCTTCAGATCAATACTTGGGGCAACTCCGACATTGCACGAGGTGATGATAAAGAGATTGACTTGATGCTTCGATACACAATCAATAACGTAACAGTGGGTGTGAGTGATTATTGGATCTCCAATGAAAAAAGATTCAATCTCTTTGATTTCGAAAAAACGCACTACCTTGAGGTCAACTTCGATTATGAACTTCATCAGATTCCCCTGAAACTGTCATGGAATACAATGTTTGCTGGAGCCGACAAGTACGACAGTGAAGGAAAGATGAGAAACGCATACTCTACTTACATTGAGGCAACCTATTCTTTCAAAGCTGCAGGTGTCAACCTGGATGCAGTTATCGGTTGCAGCCCATGGAGAAGCATGGCTCAACACACGGGTGGCTACCCATACGCAACGGATGGGTTTGCAGTGGTCGATCTCTCTTTGATGGCAACAAGATCGGTGTTAATAACAAAAGGCTACTCTCTCGATCTCTTCGGGCGTATTATCATCAACCCTGCGAAAGAGGATGCCTTTTTTGTTTTCGGGATCACAATATAACATTGATTCAAACATCGATCTCACACTTTAATTGGAGAAATTCAGGTACAACAATCAAGAATAAAACAAAAACAGTTGAAAATGAAGAAGCTAAAAATAGCATTGCTGATTATTTTAATGGCTATTAGCACTTTACAAATAAATGCCTTTGAAAATAAGGACAGCTTGTGCACTCATAAGCTGATCTTAAATGAAAAAAACCAGATCGTTCCCTGGTATAAGCCTACTGTTGATGGAGCTGCTTATGCACATGTGGTCAAATTGGCTTCTGAATTTCTGCGAGACGTGTTGCCGGCAGATGAAAAGAGTGGTTTAAAGCTATACTACCTCTATTCCGCCTTCAATGGACCGGAAATGGGCGAAAAAAACTATAGTGGAAGAGGATCAGCCAACAATCCCGCCTGTGTTTTTGCAGGATTGACGGAAAGTTTGATGAAATACAGTCAGTATACCGGTGACAGATCATATCTTGAAATGATCAGAGGTTGTCTCGACTTTATGCTGGAAAACGGTACTACTCCTTTGGAAAACTGGAAATGGGGGGGCTGTCCATATGCAAGCGGCAATCCCGGGGTACCCAAGTTCGAAGGCACCAGCCATTATGGCGGAGGAGGTGGTGACGGCCATCTTTTTCTGGAACCTGACAAGGTAGGAGAGATGGGGGTAGCCTATCTCCAGTTTTACCAGATAACCGAAGAGAAGATCTACCTTGATGCGGCACTAAACTGTGCTAATGCGCTGGCGAACAACGTGAGGGAGGGAAACAACAAGCAATCTCCCTGGCCATTCAGAACACATGCAAGGAGTGGAGTGGTTTCTGAGGAGTATTGCAGCAATGTGTTACCGCCCATTAAACTGTTCGATGAGCTTGCAAGAATAGAGAGCCGCATACAGCTAGGCAGTGAAACCCAGCAAAGATATAAAGAGGTAAGGGATAAAGTGTGGAAATGGTTATACCACTGGGATGGGCCAATGAGGTCCTATGTTTGGAAAGGTTATTTCGAAGATGTCGAATATGATCATGAAAATAGGAACAGGGTGCAGATCACTCCTATGGAAATGGCCCGGTATTTGATCCAATATCCAGAGTATGACCCGTTTTACAAGGAAAACGTTACCTCACTCATTCACTATTGCAATGCCTCCTTCGGAACACAAAACGCCTGGGGCTATAACGCTCAATGCGAACAGTACTTTTGCATGACACCCATGGGCAGTCACACCGCCCGGTACGCATCGGTATGCGCTATGTGGTATGCACATAACAAGGAAGAATGGTATAAAAATGAGGCTTTCGAAAACTTTAACTGGGCCACCTATTGTACCGCCAAAACTGGTTATGTCTCTGTAGGCCCTGAATGGCCATCGTCGTGGTTCTCTGATGGATACGCCGATTATATCAAACATTTCATGGACGGTCTGGCTGCTGTACCGGAATGGGTTCCCGCCGGTGAAAATCATCTTTTAAGCTCTACCAGCATCGTACAGAGGATTGATTACAATAAGGGTGAAATTGTGTATCGAACATTCATGCCTGCCTCAACAGAGGTGTTGAAACTGACAGCCATACCTGAAAAAGTCACCGTTGAGGGTAAAATTCTTAAACGGGACGACCTTTTAAAGAGTAGTGAGGGGTGGTCGTGGGAAAAACTCCCCAATGGTGGAGTACTACGCATTAAACATCAGGAAGGAAGAACCGTGAAAATTAGCTGGTAAGCGAAAAAGTATGAAAAGGTATCTTGTCGCCTCTCTTTTATCTTCCCAGTTTCTACTCTTCAATGCTGCGGCACAATCAAGCAGCCAGATTATTGAAGACAGTATAAAGAGTTGTGTGTTGAACACAACCCGTAGATATACAGTTTATCTGCCCGAGAGTTACAGTCAGTCGGGAAATAGGAAGTATCCGGTATTATATCTTCTTCATGGTCATAGTCACCGGAATAACGATTGGGCTAAAGATGGACATCTGCAAAAAACAGCAGATCAGCACATGACAAGCGGAAACTCTGCCGAAATGATCATCATCACTCCGGATGCAGGCAGCATCCGGAATGGCTATTTCAACACCACGGGATGGAGTTATGAAACATTCTTTTTTGAGGAATTTATCCCTTATGTTGAAACAAGATATCGAGTTTCCCGGGATAAATTCTCAAGAGCCATAGCGGGGTTCTCCATGGGTGGTGGAGGTGCAGTTGCATATGCCTTGAAATATCCGGATATGTTTGCTTCAGTCTACGCAATGAGTGCCCTGATGTCGTTGCCAAAACAAGGTAGGCCGTCCACAAAGGATGATGAATCGATAGAATTTGGAAGATCTGTTCTAGCGAATGATTGTATCGCCCTGGTTTCGTATGCCGATAGCACTAGTCTGGATAAATTACGTGAGATCAAATGGTTTGTCGACTGCGGGGATGAAGACTTTCTGCTGGATGTGAATACCGAATTTTACAAAGAGATGAGAAAAGCCGGCATTCCGTGTGAATTAAGGGTTCGGGACGGCAATCACGACTGGAAGTACTGGAGATCGTCATTATCCATTGCTCTACCGTTTATATCAGACTCATTCAGAAAATAAGCTCATTTCAATCTGGAAATAGGGATAAACAGTTGTATAATTATTGCTTTTATAAATATCATGCAAGAAAATATGAAAATCAAGACTTGGTTGTTATTTCTGCTTCTCACTTGGGTGAACAGTATACTGATGGCTCAGAAACTCTCCGATTACGTTGACCCTTTTATCGGAACAGCATTCACCGGACACACATATCCGGGGGCAACAACTCCATTTGGAATGGTACAGGTAAGTCCTGATAATGGAACCGATGGTTGGAAGTTCTGTTCGGGATATCATACAGATTCAAAATCAATTATTGGATTTTCCCATACCCACCTCAGCGGTACGGGAGCCGCCGAGATGGGAGATATTCTAATAATGCCAGTTATTGGTGATGTCCCTTTTCAGGCAGGAGAAGAAACCGACACCTCCACCGGTTATCGCTCCTCCTTTTCAAACGAGTCGGAAAAGGCAAGCCCAGGATATTATCGAGTAAAGCTCGACGACTACAATATTCTGGCTGAAGTCACAGCCACACCACGGGTCGGATGCCATCGATATACCTATCCGGCAAGCACCAAAGCCGGCATATTGATTGACCTGGAGCACGGTATTGGAGACAAGACAACCGAAAGCTATATCAGGGTTGTCGATGCTCAAACAGTTGTTGGCAAACGTCGCTCAAGCGGATTTACCAATGATCATCATTACTATTTCTGTGCCAGGTTTTCCAAACCATTCACACGGGTCCACTCTTATGAGGATGGTGAAATATCAAATAGCCAATACGTTTCCGGCAAACTGACCAAGTTATTGTTTCAGTTTGCAACAGGCGATCAGGAAAGCGTACTGGTAAAAGTCGCTCTTTCAACGGCCAGTGAGAAAGGGGCTATCAAGAACCTTGATGCCGAAGTGCCGGGATGGGATTTTGATCAGGTTCATGCACAGACTGAAGAGGTTTGGAACAATTACCTCAGTAGAATAGAGATCAAGGCGATGGATGAAGGTCAGAAGAGATCTTATTACACATCACTATACCATGCCTTGCTAATGCCCAATCTGGTCACGGATGTAGATGGCTTCTACACTGGTTGGGATCAAAAATTGCACAAAAGTGAAACAGGTGAGATGTATACAAATTTCTCGCTTTGGGATACCTATCGTGCATTGCATCCCTTTTTGGCACTCATCTATCCTGAAATAAACAGTAAACTGGTGAAATCAATGCTGGAACGACATAGACAGGTCGGACTTCTGCCTACCAATGAATATGGAATGCGTGAAACATGGTGCATGATAGGAAATCATGCCGTACCTGTAATTGTTGATGCTTTTCTTAAAGGCGACACCTCTTTTGATCCTGGATTTGCCTACGAAGCTATCAGGCATGCACAGACATTCGATCATAATAAGGCTGACTGGTCGAATTACGACAGATATGGCTATTTCCCCTTCGATGTAAGTTCGGTTGAATCGGTATCCCGGACATTGGAATCGAGTTACGATGACTACTGTGTTGCCCAGATGGCCAAAGCATTGAACAGGGAGGAAGAGTACAGATTCTTTTCAAAACGCTCAACCTATTACAAGAACGTTTATGACAAGAGCCTCATGTTGGTAAGGGGACGAGACTCCCAGGGGAACTGGCGTTCGCCGTTCAATCCCTTTTCCTTGACCAGCGAGTCGGAGGGGGGCGATTTTACAGAGGGGAATGCATGGCAGTGGACATGGCACGTCCAACACGACGTAGAGGGTTTGATCGATATGTTCGGCTCGAAGGAGCAATTCGTCACAAAACTGAATACCCTATTTGAAACAAATATCGACGATCTGCCCGGTCATGAAGCAGTCCCCGATGTAACAGGTTTGATAGGACTATATGCACATGGGAATGAGCCCAGTCACCATATTGCATATTTATATTCCATTGCCGGCCGTCCCGATCGCACGGCAGAAATTATCAGGGAGATATTTGACCGGTTTTACCTGCCCGACCGTGACGGTCTGGTTGGTAATGATGACTGTGGACAGATGTCTGCATGGTACATTTTCTCGGCAATGGGCTTCTACCCGGTTGACCCCATATCTGGAAAATATGTAATTGGTGCACCTCAAGTACCTGAAATTATCCTATCTTTACCTAATGGAAACCGATTTACGATAAAAGCCAACAGATTATCCGAAAAGAACAAATATGTGAAGGCAATACATTTGAATGGAAAACCAATTGAATCATACAGCATCAAGTATGAAGAGATCATGAAAGGCGGGTTGCTCGAATTTCAAATGACAAATAAACCAAGATGAAACATTCATTAATTCCAATATTTGCAGTAACAATTTTTTTTATCTCTTGTTCTTCTCCCCGACAAGAGGATTTGACACAGTATGTCGATCCGTTTATTGGAACAGCATATGTTGGACATACCCACCCTGCGGCCCAATTACCTTTCGGCATGGTCCAGGTTGGCCCGGATACCGGTACCGACAAATGGGAACACTGTTCGGGATACCACGATGCAGACTCCTCCATCATCGGCTTCTCCCACACCCACTTAAGCGGTACCGGAATCCCGGAGATGGGGGATATCATGTTCATGCCGATTGTAGGGAATATTCCTTTTTACAGAGGTGATGAAACCGACACTTCAACCGGTTACCGTTCACGTTTTTCCCATGATAAGGAAGAGGCGGCTCCCGGGTATTACAGAGTATTGCTGGATGATTATGGAATAACCGCCGAACTGACTGCAACAGAGAGAGTCGCGATCCACAAATATACTTTTCCTCAATCGGATCAGGCCGGTATTATAATCGACCTCAATCATGGCATTGGAAATAACACGATTGAATCGAGTCTCGCCATTTTAAACGACACCACCATTGCAGGGAAAAGGCGCTCCAGTGGATTTTCACAAGACCGTACCCTTTATTTTCTTGCCACACTCTCTAAACCATTTACGGGCTTCTCCTCCTTTTCGGACAGCATTGTGTCGGAAGATCAAAACATCAATGGAAAGGATACGAAACTTCTACTCAAATTTGACACAGGGAGAGATGAGTCACTCACCGTGAAAGTCGCCTTATCCACAACCGGCTTTGAAGGTGCTGGAAAGAATATGGAAAAAGAGACAGCCGGAAAAGATTTCGAACAGATCAGGAGTGAGGCTGCTGCCATCTGGAACGGTTATTTAAACAAGATTGAGATCTCCCCCATGGACGACCAGCAGGCGATTTCGTTCTACACCTCATTGTATCACGCTCTGCTCATGCCAAATCTAATAACTGATGTGGACAGCACCTATTGTTTACCTGACGGGACCCGAATCAAGAGCGACGCCGATCGTTACACCAATTTTTCGTTGTGGGATACCTACCGGGCGACCCATCCATTTTACATTCTCATGTTTCCAGAAAAAAACAGCGAGTTCGTAGCCTCATTGATCGATTTATACAAGCAGCGCGGCATTCTGTGCACCAATGAATATGGACAGAACGAGACCTGGTTGATGATTGGCAATCACGCTGTTCCCGTCATTGCCGACGCATATCTGAAAGGAAAACTTCCGGGAGATATCCAAACCGCTGTTGCCTCGATTTATGCATCGCTGACCAAATCACATCCCAAATCAGACTGGGAAACATATAACCGGTTCGGATACTATCCATTCGACTTGATTGGTGTTGAATCTGTCTCCCGGACATTGGAACACTGTTATGATGATTATTGCGCAGCACTGGTTGCCAAACAGAACGGAGATGTAGAGAATCAACGTTTCTTCGCACAACGGGCTGGAAACTATAAGAACCTGTTTGACCCGACCACAACGTTGGCAAGAGGAAAAGACTCAAAAGGGAATTGGAGGTCGCCATTCGACCCTTTCCTCCTTTCACATGCCGGCACAAGTGGAGGTGATTATACAGAGGGTAATGCATGGCAATACACATGGCATGTCCAGCACGATATTCCAGGCCTGGTGGAGTTAATGGGTGGCAGGGCGAGTTTTGAAAAGAAACTCGACTCCCTCTTTTTCCTGGATGTCATCTCCCTTGGAGGGGGGTTTCATGGCGATGTAACCGGAATGATAGGTCAGTATGCGCATGGAAATGAACCGAGTCACCATGTAGCCTACCTCTACAACTACACGGACAACCCTTATAAGAGTCAGGAGCTCATCCGTCGGGTGTTCGACCAGTTCTACCTGCCCACCAGGGATGGATTGAGCGGAAATGATGATTGCGGGCAAATGTCAACATGGTACATCTTCTCGGCGTTAGGATTCTACCCTGTTGATCCTGTGTCGGGGGAATACATCATCGGAGCTCCCCAATTCAAAGAGATGAAACTTCACTTACCCAATGGAAAGAGTTTCGAAATGAAAGCAAAAGGTATCTCTTCCGAGAATAAATATATCAAGTCGGTGAAGCTAAATGGTGAAAAAATAAAACGATTTTCAATTACATATGATGAAATAATGGAAGGGGGGCAATTGGAATTTGAAATGACCTCTTCAATATCTTCTGTTTTTTATGATTGAGATTGAGCAAACGGAAAGAACTCTCTGAAGTATTCCTGGGCCATTTGTTGGCTAGGCGGATCACAACATTTTTTTAAACTGAATTGTACCCTTTATGAAGACAAAACACCATTCATTTTCAAAAGTATTACCCGTGATCTTTGGGTTTTTGGTTATGGGAATTGTTGACCTTATCGGAACAGCAATCAATTATGTGAAGGTCGATTTCGGGCTGAACGATTCAACGGCTAACCTGTTATCACTCTCCTGTTTTTTCTGGTTTCTGGTCCTGTCGATCCCGACTGGATTCCTGATGAACCGCTACGGCCGGAAGAACACAGTGTTGATCAGTTACATCTTTACGCTCGCAGGCTTAGTTCTCCCGTTTATCACTTACAACTACGGGATAATTATTGTCGCTTTCATGTTTATCGGGATCGGTAACACAATCATTCAGGTAGCACTGAATCCGCTGGTTACAAACGTAGTCGCCAAAGAGAAGCAAACTGGAACCTTGACATTGGGTCAGTTTGTCAAAGCTCTTTCATCGTGGTCAGGCCCCAACATAGCAGCATGGTTAGCCGGATCAACCCTGGGATGGAAATATGTTCTTCCCGTATTCGGAGTCATCACCCTGCTGGCCGGAATATGGCTCTGGGCTACACAAATACCGGAAAGCGAGAAGAAGATAGAGGTTACCTCCTTCAGATCGACATTTGCACTATTAAAAGATAAAAAAATTCTGGCTTTCTTTATCGGCATCCTGGTTTTGGTAGGGGTAGATGTGGGACTAAATACAACCTTGCCCAAATACCTGATGGAAAAGGTTCCATCCATCACCGACGTTTCACATGCTGATCAGTTAAAGAGTTACTATTACTTTATCGTCCGGGCGGTTGGTGCTTTCCTGGGAGGAATCATCCTGATGAGAGTATCTGAACGAAAATTTTATACTGTAAGCGCAATCATTACACTGGCAGGAATGTCGATCTTGCTTTTCAGTTCCACTCAATCATCCATTCTGGCCGCAACGGTGATAATTGCACTTGGTTATTCCAATCTGTTTGCGATCATATTCTCCTTGGCATTGAAACATCTTCCGCAGCGAGCCAATGAAATCTCATCACTGCTGATCGTGGGTGTCTCCGGTGGAATAATTGCCACGCTGTTGGGTGTAGTATCGGATACATTCGGGACACAATGGGCGGCAATGGCAATATTGGCCTTGATATGGCTCTATATGATCTGGCTGATTAAACCCGTCAACAGCAGCTCAAACGAGGCACCGCTCTAAAGATTACACCCAATACAAATATCATCTCTCAACGGCAGGCAGGTACAGAATATATCAATTATCCCAAGCACTCATGCAAACAAAAGAGGTAAATCAACGAATCAGAGAAGTGCGGCACTTATCACAAGCAATAGCCACGCTATTCATGGCGATATGCATTCCTGCATTGCTATTCTCTTTTTCACCACGCAATAGGGTCGAATTTTATGTTTCCTCAAACGGAAATGATACAAACCCCGGATCGGCAACGGCACCCTTCAAATCCCTTGAAAAGGCAAGGGCGGCTGTCCGCACCTCCTTGTCGGAAACACCGGGAAGAGCGGTCGTGGTCAACATTAAGGGAGGAGTATACCGGTTGGAAAAGCCGATACGATTTACCGCGGAAGATTCCGGTGAAAAAAACTCCCCGGTTATCTATCGGGCGATGAAGGGAGAAACACCTGTTTTTACTGGCAGCACGGAGGTAACGGCGTGGCAATTGGTTACGGATGCGGATAAACTTGCCGCTCTTCCACCGGAGTCACGTGGAAAAGTGTATGTTGCTGATATCAAAATCCTGGGAATAGACGATACGGGCGATCCCACCAAAGCGGGAAAACGCCCCGAACTTATATGCAACGGAGCGTTGCAGAGACTGGCCAGATGGCCCAACGATGGGTTCCTCAGAGCAGGTGTTGCCAGAGGAGAAACGGAAACAGCCCCAACCTATATCAAGAAGCATGGCACGAAAGAGGGGGTCTTTGAATATCTCGAGGAGCGACAATCCCGATGGACCGCAGAAAGTGACGTGAGACTTGGTGGTTACTGGTATTGGGACTGGAGTGACGAGTACCAGAGAGTAGAGAAAATCGATACATTGACAAAAACACTCTATCTCTCCGAGCCTTATCATCATTACGGGTACGGAGATAGTTTAAGGTATTTCGGACTGAACCTGTTTTGTGAAATAGATCGGCCCGGCGAGTGGTATCTGGACCGTATAAATGGAGCGATCTATTGGTTTCCTCCTGAAAACATAGATCCCAACAGGGCCGCGGTAACCCTCACCAGATTCTCTGACCCCTTTATGATCGAAATGGATGGCTGTTCAAACGTGATAATCGAAGGAATCACCTTTCAGGAGGGCCGCGGCAGCGCAATTTCCATCAAAGGAGGAGAGAACTGTTTACTGAAATCGTGTAGAATAATGCGCTTCGGTAAAGATGGCATCCATATTGATGGAGGTCAGAACCATGGCATTTCTGGCTGTCTGCTCCAATACTTCGGTCATCGGGGAATCGACATCAAAGGGGGTGATCGTAAAAGCCTGACTCCGGCCAACCATTTCGTGGAACACTCCATTGTTGAACATTTCTCTCTCTTTAAACGAACCTATGAGCCTGCCATTCACCTTGACGGTTGCGGCATCAAGGTAAACAACAACCGGTTCAGGTACTCCTCTTCATCAGCAATGAGGCTGGAGGGGAATGACTTTTTAATCGAGTACAATGAGATCAGTCACGTGGTCAATGAATCGGATGACCAGGGAGGGATTGACATCTATTATAATCCTTCCTATCGCGGCATCATGATCCGTTATAACCGCTGGTCCGACATCAAAGGAGGAACCCGGCACGGAGCCGCAGGTGTCCGTCTTGACGACATGATCTCCGGTGTCACCATTTCAGGCAATATCTTTGAACGTTGTGGTGCGCACAGCTTTGGAGGTGTTCAGATTCACGGGGGAAAGGATAATCTGGTGGAAAACAATCTCTTTTTCAAGTGTACGGCCGCTGTCAGTTTCTCAAGATGGAGCGAGGAGCGGTGGCTCAGCGAATTGGAAAAGCCGGTGATGCAAAAAAAGTTATATGAAGATGTTGATATTGGCTCAGCCCTCTATCAACAGAGGTATCCAGAACTGAAAAACATCCGTACCGGGATCAATATCAATCAAGTTAAGAATAATCTGCTGGTTGATTGCGACAGGCTGTTTATCGGCACCAATGACCGTGAACTGGTAAGGGACAACCCGGCCGTCCCTTCCGACGGAAAGCAAATTGAAGTGTTCTGTTCTGCAGAGATACTTGACAAATATGGTATGAAGCCGATACCTGTTCAACTTATCGGGCCCAAGAAAAACAGATGGCTGATGGAACCATAGGTTTTTGCTTTCCTGTCTGTAACATGGTTTGAAAAATTGGAGTGTTGTTAATTTGATTTGAAAATGAAATAGATATGGATAGAAGATTTTTCATTGAAAAAACTGCGCTGGCTGCAGGAGCGTTTCTATTAAGCAGAAAGATCGAGTCGGCAAATAGATTGCAAAATCTTGTTGATGATAAGCCGCAACTGAAATTATCGTACAATAATGATCGGAAATTTAAAATTGTCCAATTTACAGATATCCATTGGAAATCAGCTGTTCCCCAATCTCAGGAAGCGGTTGATTGCATGAATAATGTTCTAGATATCGAAAAGCCCGATTTGATTTTTTACACTGGCGATCATGTAACCGGCGAGCCAGTTGCCGAAGGGATTGACACCATCCTGGAGCCGGCGGTAACCCATAATATTCCATTTGCAGTTGTCCTGGGAAATCACGATGATGAACTAAGCATGGATCGTAAAGCAATCTACAACCAGATCAGAAATTTACCTGGAAACCTTACCAGTAGAGTTGAAGGGATTACAGGTACAACCAATTTTGCTATCCCCATTTACCAGTCGAGCAGTGAACGGATAATGACAGTGCTCTATGGTTTTGACAGCAATAGGGACTCCATTGAATCAGATCAGGTAAACTGGTACAACAAAACCAGCAAAGAGTTCACAAAAATCAATAAAGAGAATCCGATTCCTTCTCTTGCCTTTTTCCACATTCCCCTGCCAGAGTTCAGGGAGGCAATTGTCGATCTGGATGCACGCTTCTATGGCACCCGAAAAGAGAAGGTTGCATGTGCCAGCCGAAATACAGGCCTCTTCAATGCTTTTAAGAAAAATGGCGACGTTATGGCTGTTATTGTCGGCCACGATCATTTGAACGATTATGTAGTTTGCTGGAAAGAGATTATGCTCTGCTATGGTCGCGTTACCGGCAGCAGAAAAACATCACACTACAATCATCCCGATGGGAGTAATGGAGCTCGTGTCATTGAACTCACTGAAGGTGAAAGAGGTTTCGAGAGTTGGATACGCCTGCGAACCGGCGAAAAAATCAAACCTTTTATTTACCCTTTTGATTTCATTGATAAATAATGTTGATTGATTGAACCCTTTATACCATTATGAAAAGGACAATTCCACTCATTCTGATGCTCTTGCTTACGTGTGGAGCAATTGATGCAGAGAAAAAATATGGCATCTCATCGCACGACGGGCAACTGACCGCCGAGATAACCGTGGGGAAGCATCTCTCCCGGAGCCTGTTCCGCGACGGTGCGAACGCTCACCGGAAAGGCAGCGACTTCAAAAGTGAGATGCGCGACGTCAAGTCGGATGACACCCTCAAGCTCTATCTAGCCCCGGATGGCGGATTCGCAATTAAACTTCGAAAAAAATAATCATAAACCAACTGAATATGAAAAAGATTTCGATTTTCCTATCAATTTGCCTTGCCTACGGATTGGCAACCGCTCAGGAGCAGGCAGACCGGTATACAGAGATTACCGACGCTAAACTTGTGCATATAAACCGATTACAACCAAGATCCACCTTCTACACCTTCAACAGCCTGAAGGATGCGATGAATGCTCCATTCTCTTCAAAAGGCAGCAATGTGGTATTGTTGAATGGCACCTGGAAGTTCCATTATACCGACAATTTCAATGAACGCCCGAAGGAGGGTTTCCAGGATACCGATTTTGATGACAGCCGTTGGAACGATATCCGCGTGCCGGGCAATTGGGAGACAGAGGGTTTTGGTGTCCCAATTTATGTGAATACCACCTATGAGTTCACTTCGCCGGGACACGCCCCTTACTGGGACAGACCCAATCCGCCATTCGTGCCTGAAGAGTTCAATCCCACGGGCACTTACAGGAAAACATTTACCCTGCCGGACAACTGGCAGGGGAAGGAGATCATCCTGGTTGCCGAAGCGACAAGAGGGGCAGCCTACTACTACCTGAACGGCAAGTTTGTGGGTATGAACAAACAGGGTAAGCTGCCGGCACGTTTCAATGTGACGGAACAGGCTCAAACAGGAGAAAACGTGCTGGCGGTACAGATTCACCGCTGGAGCAGCGGCTCTTACCTGGAGTGCCAAGACTTCTGGCGGCTATCGGGATTTGACCGCGATGTCTACCTATATGCCCGACCGAAACTGCATCTGGCAGATATCTTCGCGAAGCCAGAACTCGATGAAAATTATACCGATGGCCTTTTCAGCCTGGATATTACCGTAGCCTCTCCGGAGCAAGACAGAAGCCCTTTTACAGTAACCTACACCCTATTGGATGAAGATGGGAAAAAGGTGGCTGGAGGATCCCATGCTGATACAGATTCGGGGAAAGCGCCTACTTCTCTCCGATTTGAAAAAGCCTTCCAAAATGTCTCATTTATCAGTTTCAAACAGACTGTCCCAGGGGTAAAAAAGTGGAGCGCCGAAACACCTCATCTCTACACGCTAAACCTGGAACTGAAAGATGAAACGGGAACCTCCGTTGAGGCTACATCACTGAAGATCGGTTTTAGGAAGGTAGAGATCAAAAACCGCCAATTCTTGGTCAATGGGCAACCGGTGCTGCTGAAAGGAGTCAACCTGCACGAACATGACGAATATACCGGACATTACGTCACCGAAGAGCTGATGCGAAAAGATTTCGAACTGTTCCGGAGATACAATGTCAATGCAGTCCGTACCAGCCATTATCCACAACAGGAGATGTTTTACAGACTGGCCGACGAGTACGGCATCTATGTGATCGACGAGGCCAACATCGAGAGTCACGGGATGGGATACAGCCTCCGAACCGGGGGTACACTGGGAAATAACCCGCTCTTCCTTGAAGATCACTTGAGCCGCACCATCGGCATGGTGGAACGCGACAAGAACCATCCCTGCGTAATCACCTGGTCGCTGGGAAATGAGGCAGGCAACGGATACAATTTTTACGAAACCTACCGCTGGATCAAGAGTCGCGACCTCTCACGACCAGTACAGTATGAGCGGGCCGAGATGGAGTGGAACAGCGACATCTTCGCACCCATGTATGCCGACCCGGATGAGATAGAACGTTTCGCCAACGATCCCTCTTCAGACCGCCCACTTATCCTTTGCGAGTATGCCCATGCCATGGGGAACAGCCTGGGCAACTTTACCGAATATTGGGAGATCATCCGAAGATATCCGCTGTTGCAGGGTGGATTCATCTGGGACTGGGTCGACCAGGGTCTGGTGAAACATGACGAAAAGGGGAATCGTTTCTGGGCATATGGAGCCGACTTTGGGCCGAAAGGAACACCCAGTTCCGGGAACTTCTGTATCAACGGGATGGTCTTTCCCGACCGAAGCGTGAAACCTCAAACTGAAGAGATGCGCAAGGTATACCAGAATATCTGGTTCCGCAACTTTAATCCTCAAGATGGTTCCGTGGAAATCTTCAACGAACATTTCTTCACCGATCTTAAACCATACCGGTTCACTTTCAGTATCAAATCAGCAGGAAAAGAGTTGGGCAGGGGAACCCTGAATGTCGAAGCGGCGCCCCAACAAACCGTGAAGACTACAATTCCCGGTTGGACCCGCTATGCCGGGAAGAAAGAGCAGTTGACCGTCACCTTTAGTGTAATCCAGAAGGAAGAGGAAAGATTGATCCCTGCCGGCTGGGTAGTTGCCCGCGATCAGTTTGTGATCAACAATCCCCCCGTTCTCAGGATGGATAATCCCAAAGCTGCAAAAATTGAAGAGACCGGAAAATCAATCATTGTTAGCGGTCGACGCTACAAGGCAATCTTTGACAAACAGAGCGGCCTGCTCACCTCCTATCAGATTGATGGAACAGAATATATCAATGAAGGGGTCGGACCGCGTCCTTTCTTCTGGCGGGCGCCCAACGACAACGATTATGGTGCGCGGCTCCCTAAAAGACTCTCCGCATGGAGGGAGGCCAGCTACCGTGAACCCGTGGCGGAAAATCTGAGGATCACGCAAGGTGAAACAACAACAATCAGCTACCGTTACAACTATCCAGAAGTGGGTGCGATCAACGAAGTGACCTACACCCTCTACGATAACGGTACCATCCACATCAGTAACCAGTTTGATGCCTCTGCATCGAAAACTGAGTTGATACCCCGTATCGGCATGCGGATGCAGTTAACCGGAAAGCTGGTGCAGGCCGACTATTACGGTAGAGGACCCTGGGAAAATTATGCCGACAGGAAAAGTTCCACCTTCCTGGATCGCTACTCCTCCCCCGTCAGCGAAATGGTAACCCGGTACATTTTACCTCAGGAGAATGGACACCACACCGATACCCGTTGGCTGGCACTTACCCAGAAATCGGGTAAAGGGTTGCTATTTGTGTCGGACGACCTGTTCGAGTTCAATGTTTCAAACTATTTGCTGGAGACGGTAAGCAACGGTGAATCACTCAATAACGATGCTCCGGCAGGAACTGCCCCCCGGAACAAACATATCAACGATTACCGTCCGTCAGATCTGGTAGATCTCTTCATTGATCAGCGCATGCAGGGGCTTGGCGGAAACAACAGCTGGGGCAAGTTGCCACTGGAAAAATACCTGATCCGTCCAGGTAAGAGTAAAGTCACCTACGGTTTTACGCTGATTCCTATCGGAAACAGGAGAGAGATTGACCGTCATTTTGGTTTTAGCGAAAAAAATTAGCTAACTTTGGCAGTCCAAATTGAATTGAGAAGAGATGAAAATCACAAAAACAGTTCCCCGGCATGGCCTTGCCGCACTGCTTGGCCTGTCGATCTTCGCCACCATGGCGTGCAATGGAGGAGGTGCACAAAAGGTGTGTGCCACATTCGAAGAGATGAAAGATCCAACAGCAGATACCCTGTCGGACTGGTCAAACGTAACCCCGGGCCTACACGCTTCGGTTATCTCCATTGATGAGAAGTTTCCCAAATCTGTGGCTCCGCAGGTTACTCCCGTTAACAACATAGAGCTCTCCGCATGGAAGGGGGAGAAAGTCTCCGCACAACTGCTGCTTTGGACTGCCGAGGATGTCAGCCAGGTAGAGTGCCGGTTCAGCAACCTTGTATCGGAAGGGAATACGCTCCCCGCAACAGTGGCACAGGCACGGTTCGTCAGGTACGTCATGACCGACGAGTTTGGTCCCGGCTGTGGACGGCGCAAACCTGGAGATTTCCCGGCTTCGCTTGCACCCGACATGCTGGACAATCTGGAGTGCTTTAACCTGGAGGCAAAAACCGCAAGGCCGGTGTGGCTCACAATATCTGTTCCATCCGATGCTCTTGCCGGAAATTATAGAGGCAAAGTGACCATCTACGCCAAGGGGAAGAGAAATAGGGATTTCGACATCAGTCTGGAAGTGGTAGACCGGTTGTTACCCCAGCCGTCGGAATGGAGCTATCACCTCGACCTGTGGCAGCACCCCTCGGCCGTGGCCCGGATGCACCAGCTTGAACTCTGGAGCGACGCCCACTTCGAAAAGATGAGACCGCTGATGCAGATGCTGGCCAATGCAGGCCAGAAAGTGATTACCGCCACCCTGAACATGGATCCGTGGAACAACCAGTGCCATGACCCTTACGCAGACATGATCATCTGGACAAAAAACAAGGATCAGAGCTGGAGTTTCGACTATACCGTTTTCGACCGTTGGGTGGAATTCATGATGGGACTGGGCATTGACAAGATGATCAACTGCTATTCGCTCCTCACCTGGAATAACCGGCTCCACTACAACGACATGGCGAAAGGAGAACTGGTTACCGTGGAGCTGAAAGCGCAGTCTGCCGAATATGAGGAGCTCTGGAGTGTATTCCTCAAAGATTTCACCCGGCACCTCCGGGAAAAGGGGTGGCTCGAAAAGACCAATATTGCCATGGACGAACGGGGACCCGCCGACATGAAGGCTGCCCTCCGGGTATTGGAGCGTTATGCTCCGGAACTGGGGGTGTCGCTGGCCGATAACCACAAGAGCTACCAGGAGTATCCCTGGATCAAGGATATCTGCGTAGGTGCCGGCAATGAGGTCAGCCGTGAAGAGATCGAAGCGCGGAGAGCAAAAGGCTTGATCACCACATACTATGTCTGCTGCTCCGACAGGTTTCCCAATACCTTTACCTTCTCCCAGCCGGCCGAAGCGGTCTATGCCGCCTGGTATTCGGTTGCCCTCGACTTCGACGGATTCCTGCGCTGGTCATACAATTCATGGGTAGAGGATCCGCTGACCGACTCCCGTTTCAGGACATGGCCGGCCGGCGATACCTATATTGTCTATCCCGACGCCCGGAGCTCCATCCGCTTTGAACGGCTGGTTGAAGGAATCCAGGACGCGGAGAAGATCCGGATACTGCGGAAAGTCTACGCCGCCGAAAACAGCCCCGAATCTAAGGAGAAACTGGAGCAACTGGAAGAGGCAATTGCCGGATTTGCAACATTGGAACCTGCTCCCGACTGGAACGATAGATTGAACAAAGCCAAGAGATTGTTGAATTCCAAATAAGATTCCCGTAGATGAAAAGAGGAGTTCTTCCACTATCAATTATTCTAATCGCCCTATTTTGCTGTGGTGCACAAGCCTCCGCCCCATACGATGGCGGTCGTTTTCCCCAACGGGAAAACACCACCCGTATCATGAGCTTCAATATCCAGCACGGTAGGGGTATGGATGGAAAAGTGAATATTGAACGAATTGGGAAGGTGATCCTCGAAGTCAACCCTGAAGTGGTTGGATTACAGGAGGTGGACAGTATGATAAACCGGAGCGGCAATACCGACATTATCCGGATGTTATCAGAACAGACCGGAATGTATGCCTCTTTCGGGTATTCAATCCTCTTCAATGGAGGAAAATATGGGAACGGTGTATTGACCCGGGAGAAACCGGTAGCTGTAAGAAAGATTAATTTGCCTGGGGCAGAAGAGGCACGTTCAGCACTTATCGTAGAGCTGAAGAAGTATATAGTTGTAAACACGCATCTTTCTCTCACCGAAGAGGAGCGTGTGGAGTCGGTTAAGATCATTACGGAAGCGGTGAAGGATTTTGACAAGCCGGTCTTCCTGGTCGGAGATCTGAACGCTACTCCAGATTCTGCACCCATCCAACTGCTCAAAACCGACTGGCAAATACTTTCCGATCCTAAACAGCACTCCTATCCATCAAACAATCCGAACGTCACGATCGATTATATCTTAGGATATACCGCCAATGGCGAGACCTATGCCAAATACAAAGCGGAAGTGGTGAACGATCCGATCGCCTCCGATCACCGGCCGGTGTATGTGGATATCCGGCTCAAGACACCGGCCGATCAGGTGATGCGTACCATCCCCTATCTGCAGAATCCGGGGTGCGGCGAGATGACGATCATGTGGCTCACCAATGTGCCTGCACAAGGCTGGGTGGAGTTCGGCACCGACAGTACGAACCTGCAACCTGTCAAGAACTTCCTCGAAGGGGTGATGGTGGCCAACAACAAGATCCACAGGGTACATCTGACCGGACTCCACCCGGGAACAAAGTACTACTACCGAGTGGTGTCGCAGGAGATCACCCGCTACTCCAGTTACTACAAGGAGTTCGGAGATACGGTAAGAACAGAGCTGAAATCGTTTACAACCTGGAGCGACAAGCAGCGGGATTTCCGTGTCATCGTCTACAACGATCTGCACAGCAACATGGCGATGTTCAACAAGCTCCACTCTCTGGTGGAGCAGAAACCATACGACCTGGTGATCTTCAACGGAGATTGCTTTGACGACGTCGAGGTAGAGGCCGATATCGTAAACCGGCTCAACAGCTATACCCCACGCATCAAAAGTGACGAGGTCCCCTCCATCTTTATCCGCGGAAACCACGAGACGCGCGGCGAATATTCACTCCAGCTGTGGAACTATCTGGAACGGATAAATGGACGCTCCTACGGTGCCTTCTCACTGGGAGACACCCGATTTGTCCTGCTCGATTGCGGTGAGGACAAACCCGACGACCATCCGGTCTATTATGGCATGAACGACTTCACCCAACACCGGATCGACCAAGCCGACTTCCTGAAGGAAGAGCTGAAGAGTGTCGCATTTCGCAAAGCAAAGAGGCGGATTCTGATTCACCATATCCCCATCTTCGGAGTGAGAGCCGACAGCTTCTCCCCCTGTTCCGACCTCTGGGTACCAGTACTCCGGAAGGCTCCGTTCGATATCTCACTCAACGGACACACCCACCGTTTTCGGGTAATCGATACCGGCCAGGCCGGCAACGGCTTCCCCGTCATTATCGGTGGAGGAAACCGGGAGCCCGACGGTACAGTGATGATACTTGAGAAGAAGGGGGAGAGGTTGACCGTTGAAGTAATCAATGCGGCCGGGAAAATATTGCTGTTCAGGACTATTTGAACCAGCTCCAGAAACCTCGCTTTTCAGGTTCTGACTGGTTCCCGCTGAAGAGGCCAAAGTTGTTCTCTCCCCTTGCAGTAGCCTGCACTATCTGGTAGATGATCCCCCAATCGGGAAGTCCTCCCAGATTACGATCGTCAATAAACAGATCCGCCATCAATTTGCGAGGGGAGTTTTCCCGCTTCTCTTCAGGGTAGTTCGCATTCACCGCGAAGAAGGTTATGCCATTCTGATAGCAATAATCGAGCGCCTCCTGCAGCAGTTTTCCTTCGCGCACGGTCCAGAGGATAAGCTGGTGACCGTCATTCTGCAGCATCTTGAGAGTTTCAATCGCAAAGGGAATGGGCTTGCCGATTTTCGGATAGGCATGTTCGACAATTGTGCCGTCAAAATCAATAGCTATGATCATATATTCAAATTCTAATCTGAAACAGTAAATTTGGCATATCGGATTCTGATCGTTCTAGCCTGAAATTGTTATCCTCCTATAAAGATCAGAAATAAAGAGACAAAAATAATCAAAACAACTCAGGTCTGCTAAAATAAGCACCCGAAATAGTGAAAATTCAACAAACAGAACCGGGTAAATTTTGAGCAGTATCCCCAATCTGTATCTTTAAAGTTATGTAAAGCCTGATGCTATTCCTCTTCGAGCTTTGCGATCCAACCTCCCCCGGAAACCATCTCGATGGCTACACTATCCCCTCGCCTGATACCTCTCTTTCTCTCCCTTTTATAATCAACAGCTGTCTTGTCAGCATTGACACCATCTTTAATTACCTCCATGACATACACTTTTCCCGGTTCAAGAAAATCAAAATTAATCGATATATTTCTTGGATACCAATCTGTTATGGCTGCGACATACCATACACGACCTCTCCTCCTTGCAAGGGCCACATAATCCCCAATCCTTGCATCCAGGGGGACTGTTTCATCCCATTCAACAGGTATCCCAGCTAGAAACCTTGTACACTCCATGTTATTGTAGTACAACGGTTGCGCATCAGGAACCATCTGCAGGGGACTCTGCATCACAACAGCCATTGCGATTGAATGGGCTCTGGTTCCCTGCCCCATCGGTTTATCCCCGTTTACTCTGAAATCCTGTTTTGTTGCATTATTCATCGTCCCTGGAATATAATCCATCGGGCCAGCCACATTCCGAATAAACGGCAATGTACAGTGGTGATCCGGATTGTCCCAACCATTTATACCATTATATTCAAATTCAATGAGCGCCTCCCTTGTCAATACATTGGGATAGGCACGGCGTAAACCATCAGGACGATATGCACCATGGAAATTGATAATCATTTTGTACTGTGCACATTTTTCAGCAGCTTTCCAATAGAAATTGACCGCTTCCTGATCAGAACGATTGATAAAATCTATCTTTACACCTTTAATACCCCATCTTTGAAATTGTTCTAATGCTTTATCCATCTGTTCATCAAAAAGAGCATAGGGTACCCAGAGAATGAGATCTACATTTTTTGATCTTGCATGGCTGACCACCTCCTCCATGTTTAACCCTGGGATGGTTTGGGTGAGATCCTCTCCCAAGGTCCAACCATCATCAAGCATGAAATAGTTCATATTAAAGTCATGTGCAAAATCGACCATATATTTCGCTGTCTCGGTATTTATTCCTGCTTTAAAGTCGACATTGTAGATACCGCGACGCGACCACCAGTCGAATGTAACCCATCCCGGTCTTATCCATGATGTATCGGCTATTTTGCATTCATCGCCCAATAAATAGACCATCTGATTTGTCAACAACCCGACCTCCTTATCGGCAAAAGCAAAAACTTTCCAGGGTAGGCTGCGGGGAGCCTTTATATCAGCAATAAAATCACCGTTTCCTGTAGTGCTCTTTCTATTGAATCGATTTCCCTTTTCGTTATAACCTGTTGGGACGCCCCAATAATGGGTCGTCAACCCCTCCTGCCTCTTTTTTATCCACATGACAGGATAATCCTTGCTGTCAGCCTCCATGAAGAGGATAAATTTGCCCGCTCCACTCTTCACGAGAGCAGGCAGATTGCCCATATCATTGATCTCCATGTCATGGATGGAGGTTGTCAGATAAGGCTTTTCGTAGTCGCTATTGGGATTGTTATCCTTTTGATATGTAAGGATTGCGTTCTCGTCAAAGAGAAAATTGGCAATATCATTTTTAATTCTCAAATCTCCAGGCAGGTCGAGGATGTAACGGTAGGCAAATCCGTCACTGTACAACCTGAACTCTAATTTGCTATTATCGGTAAATTCAATTGTTACCTCATTATACTTATCCGGGATTTCTGCCTGTTTCTCTTTAATAACCGGCTGGACAAGATTGTCGACCGCTCGCTTCCTGATCCTTTTTACCCTCGCTTTTTCTGATGGAATCACTCTCTCTTCTGTTTCCAATCGGATATTCTCTATCCTAAAAATCGTTAAGTTGTCAGCAAAGAGTTCAACGGAGACCTCTTTCTCCACAAATATATGCAATGCCAACCGTCCGTCCGGAGAAACAATTTTTGATACAGAAGCTCTCAAACATACTCCCCATAAGATAAAAAAAACAAGTATAAAGTAAATCCTTTTCATAATGTAACCAGTATCTGCTTTGTCACTATTCACATGCTTCTTGAAATCAATACCCAATCACTCTCAGCTCCCGAATCACCAGGTGGATCAACAAGGTGCCCTCCTTTCCCGGCCTTGATTCCTTTCCAGCTTGTCACCATTTCCCGGTTGCCGGATTGAACCAATTTGTGTTTAACCTCCCCGACAGCCTGCCAAGGTCAAGACGAATATCTCTTTCCGGCTGCGGTGTAAATGATTGCCCTGCTCCCGTTGTTTCCGCGCATGGCGGTTATCCTGACAGACCGGCCATTAACCTACGATGCGCAATCACCCCCTGTCTAAACTGTTGAGTCAACCTGTAATTGTTGAATGTTGCCATGTTTCTCAAATTAATTTCACCTTCGATCAAGAAAGAGAAGTTAAAAATAGTGTTTTTTATAATCAAACACTATAACCAGCTGGGAATATATACTTTTTGATATAAAAAACAGAACTCCCTCTTTTCCAGGTAGCGGTTATTTAACAGTCGTCCAGATGATTTTCCGATTAACAAATTCTCAAATCGAGTAGGTAGGGGGATTACTCCCCCGCCCTCTCACACCACCGTGCATGCTTTCGCACACGGCGGTTTCTTTTAATTGTTTAACCTGTCGTAATTTAATGTGAGGTTGTAAAGACCTACATCGTTGAACCACCGGTTGGACAAGGCTTGATGCGCTTGCG
>ENA-UOYA01001225-UOYA01001225.1-activated-sludge-metagenome-genome-assembly--contig:-NODE-1225-length-28514-cov-8.014653_pt1 | contig 28514 bp, 18 predicted proteins | sample MGYA00238163_ERZ764804 | MGnify/ENA primary metagenome ERZ764804 (study PRJEB28919, sample SAMN05720223) | activated sludge metagenome | isolation source: Anaerobic digester | place: Hong Kong... | reverse complement strand
TTCTTCTTCTCCATCGTCTTCTCCACTGCTTTTTTCCAGCTATCATACATTTGTTTGCGCTGCGGCTCTTTCATTTCGGGCTTAAATTTTCTGTCGATTTGCCAGTTTTTTTGAATTTCTGATTTCTTGTAGAAGCCAATCGCCAAGCCGGCTAAGTAAGCGGCACCGAGCGCTGTAGTTTCTGTTACTTTCGGACGGTCAACCGGTACATTCAAAATATCTGCTTGGAATTGCATCAGAAAGTTGTTGGCACTGGCACCACCATCTACTCGAAGTGTTTTGAGTTTCAGTTTCGAATCGGCTTCCATCGCATTCAACACATCGCGGGTTTGATAGGCCAACGCTTCCAAGGTAGCGCGCACAATATGCGATTTATTGGTGCCGCGCGTTAACCCGAAAATCGCTCCTCGTGCATACATATCCCAATACGGTGCACCTAAGCCCGCAAAGGCCGGCACTACAATCACCCCTTCCGAGTCGTCCACTTGTGTGGCATGATATTCCGAGTCGCTGGCGTGATCTAAAATCTTCAACCCATCGCGCAACCACTGTATGGCCGCACCGGCAATAAACACACTGCCTTCAAGGGCGTATTCTACTTTTCCGTTTAGGCCCCAAGCAATGGTCGTCAGCAATCCGTGTTTCGATTTCACCATTTTTTGCCCGGTGTTCATCAACATAAAACAACCCGTACCATAGGTGTTTTTGGCAGTGCCTTCGGCAAAGCAACCTTGTCCGAATAATGCTGCCTGCTGATCTCCGGCAATACCCGCAATAGGAATTTGTTTTTCGGGAAACACATTGCGATCGGTGAGTCCGTAAAACTTACTGGAATCCACTACTTCCGGCAATAATAAACGCGGAATTTTCAACGCATCCAAAATTTTATCGTCCCATTTTTTGGTTTTGATATTGAACAATAAGGTGCGCGATGCATTGCTGTAATCGGTGATATGTAACTGTCCGCCTGTAAGATTATAAACCAACCATGTATCCACCGTTCCGAAATATAATTCACCGTCTTCAGCTCTTTTTCGTAAACTCTTATCATTATCGAGCAGCCATTTAATTTTGGTTGCTGAAAAATAGGCATCTATCACCAAACCGGTGGAGTCGCAAATGTATTTAGCAAGGTCCTTTTTCTTTTTTATTTCATCGCAAATGCCCGCTGTCCGTCTGTCTTGCCAAACAATTGCATTATGCACGGGCCGACCGGTTTTTTTGTCCCAAATCAATGTAGTTTCACGCTGGTTGGTAATCCCAATACCCGAAATTTGTGTGGCATCAATACCCGCTTTCTTCATCACTTCGCGGGCTGTATAGATTTGCGAATCCCATATTTCCATCGGATCGTGCTCCACCCATCCGGCTTGCGGAAAAATCTGCGAAAACTCTTTTTGAGAGCTGGCAACAACTTGGCCATCTTTGTCGAACAAAATCGAGCGCGAACTTGTTGTTCCTTGGTCAAGGGCTAAGATATAATGTGGTTTCATGGACATTGGTTTTGGTAGTTTATGAATTACGTATCGTCCTTTTCGATGCTTTTTCGGGGACTAGGTTTTTAGTTTTAAAAGTTTACTTTTACTAAAGATAATGAAACAACGACTTCGGTTATCCACAGATTTTTCGCTCAACCCAATTTAGAGCGTTTTGTTTTATTCAAAAATCTGTGAATCAAACTGTTGCAGTTTAAAAATAAGAATTTATGGCGGTTAAAAAGTCTAAATCAGTAAAACTGATTGAGGTTAAATCGGAGGTGGGCGCAGGTACACGAGGAGCAAGTTTAGGAGTTGATGCAATAAAGATTGCAGCACTCGATTTCCGTTCCCAGTTTTTCAAAAACAATCGCGCCATGGTGGTGCCCGATGATAATGCTGCACTCTATGGCGAGGTGGGGAATCGTTACGCAAAACGTATCAAAAGTGTACTTAAAATGTACGAACGCATTGGTGCAGGTGTAAAAGAGGTGCTTAAAGACGGCAAATTTCCAATTGTACTCTCCGGAGATCATTCTAATGCCGGTGGAACTATAGCAGGTATCCGCATGGCTTACCCCGATTCAACCGTGGGAGTAATTTGGATTGATGCACATGCCGATTTGCATACGCCTTTTACAACACCATCTGGCAATATGCATGGTATGCCATTGGCTGTTTCGTTGGCTGAAGATAACATCGAGAACAAAGTAAACGATCTCGATTATGAAACCATCGATTTATGGGAGATGCTTAAAAATGTGGGTGGTATCGCGCCTAAAGTAGAATATCGCGATTTGCTGTTTATGACCTTGCGCGATTTTGAAGAGCAAGAGGCCTATTTAATTAAGAAGAATAAAGTGAAAGTGTTGTCAACCACCGAAATTCGAAAAACAGGTATTACGAAAATTTGTCGTGAGGCGATGAAGTACTTGTCGCATTGCGATAAAATCTATATTTCCTTTGATGTAGATTGCTTAGACCCAACTGTTTCAAGAGGCACAGGAACACCTGTAAAAGGCGGTTTGAACGAACGAGAAGCAGCCGATATTATCCTTGATTTTGTGCAGAATGAGCGGGTGTGTTGTTTAGAATTTACCGAGGTGAATCCTACCCTCGACTCTGAAAATGTAATGGCAGAGACCGTGTTTGAAATTTTACAGAAAGTAGTTCGCCAAATTGAAATCAGCTAATCTCAATTCTTTGGCATAAAAAAGGCTGCTCTTTCGGGCAGCCTTTTTTTATGAGTCCATTTATGCGTTATTTCTTCGGCTCCTCTTTGTGTTCGCCTGCTTTGCAACATGGTTTGCCATCTGCAGATTTAGCACAAGCTTTTCCTTCGCTGTGTTTGCATTCTGCAGCCGGTTTACCTTGGCAACAGGCCGGTTTAGCTTCTGCTGAAGCATGCTCGCCTGCTTTGCAACAAGCTTTTCCATCGGCAGATTTAGCACAAGCTTTACCGTCTGAATGTTTGCATTCTGCAGCCGGTTTGCCTTTACAGCAATCTTTTCCGTGTTCTTTTTGGCATTGAGCAGTTGTTTTGTCCTTACAACAAGCCGGTTTTGCGGTTTCTTGCTTTGCAAATGCAATAGTTAATATTAATAACGATGCAATAATAGTTGCGATTCCCTTTTTCATTGTGTTTGTTTTTTATTTAGATATATCAAATCCGAAGCCAAAGTTATAGAATAACTCGGGGCGAATATAGCTTTTCACAAAATTAAGGATTATGATTTTGGTAAGGTTCCGATAACGGTGATTCCGCCTTTAACCTTTTGTTTTAAATCTACGTTGATTTCAGTACCAATCGGCAAAAATAAATCCACACGAGAACCGAATTTAATAAATCCAAATTCGTTGGCTTGCAATAACTGATCGCCTTCTTCTACGTAGTAACGAATTTTTCGAGCCAATTTGCCTGCAATCTGGCGAACCAAAATTTCTACATTGTCGTTTTCAATAACAACAGTGTTGCGTTCGTTTTTCTCGGATGATTTTGGGTGCCAAGCCACTAAGTATTGTCCAGGGTGATATTTTTGGTATTTCACTACTCCGGCAATTGGACTTCTGTTCACGTGTACGTTAGTAGGCGACATAAAAATAGAAACCTGAATACGGTTATCTTTGAAATACTCGTTCTCGTGCACTTGTTCAATCACAACTACTTTTCCATCAGCCGGAGCAATAATTTTTCCGTCATGGATATACATTTCTCGCTCGGGAATTCGAAAAAAGTAAACAACAATAAAGAGGAAAAACGAGGAAACTAACGCTAAAATCACCGAGAAAAAAGCGCTATGGGCAATCCAAGCAATAGGAAGATTGATGAGTAACAAGAGGAGCCCCACGGCAAGAATAAACGTATGCCCTTCTTTGTGGATATATACCTTTTTTACATTCATATATTATAAGTCAGCCTGCAAAGATACACTTTATTCTTAATGCAATCAACTTTGAAGAAAATCGAGTAAAAGCTTGATTTGTTGAAACTGGTCGGCTAACCAAGCCGCTAAAGCAATAAAAGGCACGCTCAGAATGATAGCATCCAAACGGTCCAAAAAGCCGCCATGCCCCGGCATTACGTTGCCCGAGTCTTTTACATTTACGCTTCTTTTTAAGAGCGATTCCGCTAAATCTCCATAGGTGCAGGCAATTGTAGCCACCAAGGCAATAAACACCCATTGCCAACTGGTATAGGTAGGCGCATAAATGATGAACGTTGGTAGTTCTTTGGCTACCCATGAAAGAATAACCGGGTAAAAATAGGCAAGGGTAAGTGTTACAATTAAGCCTCCCGCTAAACCTTCGATGGTTTTCTTAGGTGAAACACGCTCAAATAGTTTCGTTCTCCCAATCAAAGATCCGAAAATATAACACCACGAGTCGTAGAACCACGAAATGAATAATATAGCGAGAACAAATAACTTCCCTTTGTCGAAGTACAATTTGTTCAAAATCAATACCGGTAAGAGGATGTACACGAGACCAACTACATTCCATGCAATGTTCTCAAATGGATTTTCTGATTTTGCATATAATTCGATGATGAAAAAAGTAAACAAAAACACCGGAAACACATACGAGATATCGATAAAACTATAGCGATGGTTCATCAAAAACGAAAGCAGTTGAATAATTACGGCAAAGCTGATGGCTAAGTATTTATAGCGTTTGGCGTATTTGCCATCGTCTTTGTGCGCAATAGACGAAAGCGTGTAAAACTCCCACAATCCACCTACAGTAATGATTAGAATTAATGGCAGATAAAACCACTTACTCCAAAGAATTCCGAAAATAATTAGGATGCCTAACGATAATCCTGAAGCGGCTCTAATGGCAAATGTTTTCATAGTGTGCTGTTAATCGAACAATAGGTTATAAATCAATAGAATCGGATAACGAAATGGCATTTTGATTCCGATTGCGAAACCAAATTAATAAAACCACCATGATAATTCCACATGCCAACGATAAAAGCACTGGAGGGTTTGTTGTTTCGCTCATATCGGTAGGGGTAACTCCGTTGAAAAAGGCAAACTTCAATGCAATCATGCTGAAATTATTCAGAAAATGCGCAATGATACTCACCCATAAATTTTGCGAATAGTAATACAGCCAACCCAACACAATGCCCATCATCCAGATGGCCACAAAATTATCGAATTCCAAGTGCATAACACTGAACGATAGCCCCGTAACAACAATAGATGCCATGGCCGTCATACCCGATTTTTGCAACATGTTTTGAATCACACCTCTAAAAAATAACTCTTCAGCTATAGCCGGAAGAACAGCTAATGCCAATACTAAAACGAAAAAGTGCGTGTTCGAGTTTTCAGAAAAGAAAGAAAGAATCAGTTCATCGGCATTGCCTTGCGTATCGCGTAAGGATGAAAGGGCGCTCGGCAAAGGAATTTGCTTATTGAGCTCCACAATAAAATTTACGAAAACAATGCCGCAGACAATAATGAATGTAGCCGTGAGGATGTTGATGAACGATGGCCAACGATTGACTTTGAAAAACTCCCCAACATCGTAGCGCATCACTTGTGTGAAAATAATGGACGGCAACAAAAACATACCCCAAGTTGACGCCAACGACTGCATAAAAAGAGCAGCGTAGGTATGTTGTTTCTGAAGGGTAAGCGAAGTGATAAACACGTCAGGATCGGCAATGCCAAACAGGGGATGCAAACTGAACTTCACAATAAAAAGACAAAGAAAAAGACACATGGTCACCAAACCGAACAGTATCGCCAACTGCAAAAATGGATGTGGTCTGTTATGGCCGATTGAATTCATGCCTTACAAACCTAAGAAATTATTCGAAACACAAATTCAGCGGCTCGATTTTCTGAAAAATATATCAACAGATGGATTACTTTTGCGCCAATGGCTAAAATAGCACATATCGATTTGGGGGAGAACCCTTTATTGTTGGCGCCCATGGAGGATGTGAGCGATCCGCCTTTCCGTCATTTATGTAAGAAGAACGGGGCCGATATGCTGTATACCGAGTTTATTTCCTCAGATGGGTTGATTCGCGATGCCGATAAAAGCTTGAAAAAGCTCGATATTTTTGAGGATGAACGCCCGGTGGGTATCCAAATATTTGGCGGTGAAATAGAGGCCATGACGCGCTCGGCCGAAATTGTTGAAGCCGCAAAACCCGAATTGTTGGATATTAATTATGGTTGTCCGGTGAAAAATGTGGTATGCAAAAATGCCGGTTCAGGTGTTTTGCGCGATATCGATAAAATGGTGAAACTCACCGAAGCCATTGTCAAAGCGACCAAGTTGCCCGTTACCGTAAAAACACGTATAGGTTGGGACGCGAATTCCATAAAAATTGTGGAAGTGGCGGAGCGATTACAAGATGTGGGCATACATGCCATTTCTATTCACTGCCGAACGAAGCACCAAATGTACACCGGCAAAGCCGATTGGACATGGATTGCCAAAGTGAAAGAAAATCCGCGTTTGCGTATACCTGTTTTTGGCAATGGAGATGTAATGAATGGGGAAGATGCGAAAACCATGCTCGAGCAATACGGTGCTGATGGAGTGATGATTGGCCGCGCAGCTATTGGCTATCCGTGGATTTTCCGCGAAGTGAAACATTACCTGAAAACCGGACAAAAATTAGCGCCTCCTACTTTAGAAGAGCGCGTTGCTGTGGCCAAGGAGCATTTACAGCGCTCCATTCAATGGAAGAATCAGACCTTAGGCATTTTAGAAATGCGCAGACATTACGGTCCGTATTTTAAAGGCCTGGAAAATATTAAAGCCTACCGGATGCGCTTGGTGGAAAGCATGGACCCGAAAGAGATAGAATCGATTTTGGATGAAATTTATTTTCATTACAAAGACAAAGAAAATATCTACGCTAAATCGAATACACCAACAGAATATCACGGTGTGGATGGGTGAAGAAGCCTTTAGCTACTAGCTTTTAGAAGTGAAGAAACTCAATTTCTCCCATGGTTCGTGTCGCCACGAAACATTTTACGCTTTTTGTTTATTGTTGGCATCCTTGCCGAACCATTTGTTTTTTTTGGGCGTGTTACCGGCTGTTCGTTGCAATCTTTATCCCGCTCTGAAGCGGGATAAAGGATTTCCACTTCCATCCGCACGCAGCATTTCGGTTCATTGCAAAATATTCATTCATCGTCATTACCGTGAAAACGAGAATCTTCTCAACTACATTGTTGATGTTCAGTAACCTTATAAAGCACAAATAATTGCCGATAGTTTTGTGTGTTTTAGCCTCTAACACCTAAAAGCTAGTGGCTAGCGGCTCAACAATCATCTTAGTAGAAGTTTTTCAAAAGCAAACGGTATGCGTTTAGGATGCACTACTTCCCGTGAGGGGGTGAAGTGAAAATCCTCCGACAATTCCCATTGGCGGAGATTGCAACGCAACACCCGGTGCGGCTTCTTAGCGGCACACGGCCGGCAAGTGTTAATGTTATGTTTTTTTGTTTTTTTCCCTTACTTTGTAGCGTGCATACGCAATACCCTATTTCGAAGTTGGCGCAGATGTGTGGAGGAGAATTTTACCCCCGCTTTGATGCTGATGCCATTGTTTCTTACCTGCTTACCGATAGCCGTAAACTTCGGCATGCCAACGAGGCGCTGTTCTTTGCGATTAAAAGCAAGCGGCAAGATGGGCACACATTCATACCGTATTTGATTGAACAAGGCGTGCGCAATTTTGTGGTGACCGATGAAACCGTTGTGGCGAAATACGCACAAGCCAATTTTATTGTGGTAAAAGATACCATTTTAGCACTGCAAAAAATGGCCATGTTGCACCGCAAGCAATTCACTTATCCGGTAGTGGGCATAACCGGCAGCAATGGCAAAACTATTTGCAAAGAGTGGCTGTATCAGTTGCTGAATGAGGATTTCAATATTGTGCGCAATCCGAAAAGTTTCAATTCGCAAATTGGAGTGCCCATTTCGGTGTGGAATATGACAGCCGATAACACACTCGGTTTATTTGAAGCCGGGATTTCGGAACCCGATGAAATGTTGCGTTTGCAAAAAGTGATTCAACCCACTATTGGTTTGATTACAAATATTGGTGAGGCGCATTCGGAGGGTTTTTTGAATGCCAAACACAAAACGAAGGAAAAGCTGAAACTCTTTGCTGATGCAGAGATTATAGTGTATTGCAAAGATCATGGCGATATCAATAATGCGATTGGGGAAATCAATTCGTTCAACAAAGCCATTGACGATTCGCAGAAATTGAAAACCTTTTCGTGGTCGAGCCATGCCGATTCCGATTTTCGTGTAGTGTCGATTTTACAGAAGAATAATAAGTCGTTTATATCGGCTTTATATCAGGAAAAAGAGTTCGATTTTGAGATTCCGTTTTCCGATAAAGCTTCGGTGGAAAATGCCATTCATTGCGTATGTGTGATGTTGGTATTGGGCGTAGGCATGGATGTGATTCGAGCGCGTATGGATCGCTTGGTGGGTGTGGCGATGCGTTTGGAAATGAAAGAGGCGGTGAATAATTGCACGGTGATTAACGATGCGTATAATTCCGATTTAGAATCGATACGCATTGCATTGGATTTTTTAAGTCAGCAGCATCAACATACAAAACGCACCATCATTCTTTCGGATGTTCACCAAAGCGGCAGGAACGATCCGGATTTGTATCAATTGGTGGCCACTATGCTGAAAGAGCAGCATGTAGATCGGTTGATTGGTGTAGGGAAAAATATTATTCGCCAGAAAAAATATTTCGAAGAAGCTGGTTTGAAAGAGCTTTTCTTTTTCGAAACTACCGATGAATTATTGCGTACGGTCTCAGGCGATTGGTTCCGGAATGAAACCATTTTGTTGAAAGGAGCGAGAATATTTGAATTCGAGCGTATTCTCAAAATTTTGGAGCGCAAATCGCATCGCACGGTGATGGAGATTAATCTGAATGCATTGATTCAGAATCTAAAAGTGTATCAAGGATTTTTGAAACCACAAACGCGTGTAATGGCCATGGTAAAAGCCTTTTCGTATGGCAGTGGGAGTTTTGAAATCGCCAATATTCTGCAATTCAACAATGTCGATTATTTGGCGGTGGCCTATGCAGATGAAGGCGTTGAACTTCGGAAAAACGGAATTGTGTTGCCGATTATGGTGATGAATCCGGAAGAGGCAGCATTCGATCAAATTTTCAGCTTTAAGTTAGAGCCCGATATTTATTCTTTGCGGTTATTGGATGAATTTATTTTGGCTGTGAAGGAAAATGGGGTGGAAGATGTTCGCATTCATTTAGAGATTGAAACGGGGATGAACAGACTAGGTTTTACAGAATCTGAATTAGACGTAGCTTTGGAAAAAATCGCACAACATCCCGCTATTAAAATCGCATCGGTATTTACACATTTAGCTGCCAGTGAGGATCAATCGTTGGATGCGTTTACGGATCAACAAGTTGAAATTTTCGAACGTGCTTCAAGTAAAGTAATTCGCCAGTTTGATTATAAAATTATCCGCCATTGTTTGAACTCAACGGGGATAACCCGCCATGCAAAATATCAGTACGATATGGTACGCTTAGGAGTTGGATTATATGGTGTTGATTCATCGAATGTTATTCAAAATAAATTATTGCCGGTAAGCACGCTCAAAACAACGATTTCCCAAATCAAAAAAGTGGAAGTTGGTGAAAGTGTAGGTTACGGCAGAATTGGTGTAGTGAATCAGCCTAAAACGATTGCTACCATAGGCATTGGTTATGCCGATGGATTGAGTCGGAGATTGAGTAATGGAGCAGGTTCTATGCGCATTAACGGCAAATTAGCGCCAGTAATTGGTAATATTTGTATGGATATGACCATGTTGGATGTAACAGATATTAGTAATGTAGAAGAAGGAGATGAGGTAATTGTTTTTGGATCTGATCCAACGGTTCAAAGCTTAGCTAAAGCCATAGGTACAATCCCATACGAAATACTTACAGGCGTTGGAGGAAGAGTAAAGCGTGTTTATCTACAAGAATAAGCCCACTTTGGGTCTTAATATTCACGATTTTAATAATGTATATCTGCCAAATTTGACTTTTTGCAAAAAACTATTAAATTTACTAAATACGTTACCCTGAAAAAAAAGTTTCATTTATGACAAAAAAAATACTCTTTTCATTTTTAGCCGCATTAGCAACTTGTTTTTCTTATGCGCAAACTATTAGTTACCAAATTGAGATTTATCAATTAGGATGGGAAGGCCGAAGCGACCAAAGCGGAGATCCGGAATACACCTATCATGTTTGGGCAACCGATAATCAAGTGGGTGCTACTGAAACAGGAGGTCAATGTATTTATACCGGAGATGATTACGGTCCGGCAGCGAGCAATGGATTTGTTTCTTGCTCCCCTGGTGGAACGTTGTTTGGTTCTGGTGTTGGCATTAGAAATGAAGTCAATGTGCCAAATTCAACTACAACTGCATTAATTCGTTTTGAGGCATTTGAGAAAGATTGTAGTAACAACTGTTTCTTTGTTTCATCATGTGGATTTTTGGGTTCGTTGGAAGATGACGATCATGCGCAATGCAATAATTACAGTGTGAATTTTAGAAGTTCGCCACCTTGTGTATGGACAGATTATCCTGTTCAAAGTTGCGGTACATTTTCTTATGGAGTAAGAATTAAATGGTGGTATGAAGGTATACTAGGCGGAAATATTGGCTCCAATCAAAGTTTCTGTGGATCTGGTGATCCATCTACATTGAACAATACTGCTTTAGCAACGGGTGATCCATACACTATCTATCAGTGGCAATCTTCTCCTGATGGAATAACATTTACAAATATTCCGGGTGCAAACAGCAAAGATTATGATCCTCCTGTTGTTACAACAACAACTTATTTCAGAAGAAAAGCAACTGCATGCACAAGCGGTGCAACTGCTTTTTCTAATAACGTAGTTGTAACTATCAGCTCTCCATTGGCAACGCCAGCTATCGCTGCAGATCAATCGTTTTGCGGAACTTTTGATCCTGTTTTAATTGGCGGTCCTGCTTCCACTGGTACAGCTTGTATCGTATATACTTGGGAGGAAAGTGCTGATGGTATTATTTGGGGAACAGCCGCTTCTAACTCTGCAGCCTTAACGTATGATCCTCCTGTAATTTCAGGTGCAACGAAATACTACAGAAGACGAGCAGATATTAGTTGTGGATCAGGAAATCCTGCTGGATGTGCAAGTTACAGTAACATTGTAACTGTCAAATCGGTTACGCCTATTACAAATAATGTGATTTCCGGAAATCAGACACTTTGCGATTATGGCGATCCGACTCTTTTATCAGGAACCGTTCCTACTGGTGGCGCATCAAATGTTTACCAATGGCAGAGTAGTCCGGATGGAGTAGGTTCTTGGACGGATATCTTTGGCGCTAATAGTCAAAATTTTGATCCGCCTCCAACAGGGACAACCGTTTATTACAGAAGGAATATATCTTCTCCACCATGTTCAAGTACAAGTAATGTTATTTCTGTACAAGTTACACCTGCAATCGTTGCAAACTTTATTGTTACTAATATTTATCAACGATTCTGTCAGTCAGGTGATCCTGCAGTTATTACTGCAAGTCCTCCGGGTGGAGGAACAGGTTCTTATACTTATGTATGGGAAATTAGTACAAATGGTGGCGCTACATGGACTCCAGCTCCAGGTGTGAATAATGGGGTTAACTACGATCCGGGAGTAACATCTGTTACAACAGAATATAGAAGACGAGTAATATCAGGTATTTGTTCGCTTGAAATGACCACTTATGCACAAGTACTGATTCTACCCCTTCCTACTATTGCTTCTGTAACATCAACTAATGTTTCTTGCTTTGGTGGTAATGATGGCACTATTAATGTTGCCGCAAGTAGCACAAATGGGAATGTTACTTTCTCTAGCAATAATGGAGGATCCTATCAAATAAGTGGGACATTCTCTGGCTTAACTGCTGGGAATTATAATATCGTTGTTCAAGACGATAGTTTATGTTCAAGACCTTATGTTGGTAACCCTTTTGTAATTACGGAGCCAGCTTTATTAACGTTGGCAACTGTTAAGCAAGATGCGAGTTGTACAAGTGTTTTTGATGGTAGCATTACAGCAACACCAACCGGAGGAACTGCAAACTATTCTTATACTTTAAATAACGGGCCTTCTCAACCTAACAATGTTTTCTCAGGACTTTCTGCGGGAACATATACTGTTGAAGTAACTGATAGTAAAGGCTGTAAGGCAACATCTTCTATTACTATAGGCAACTCCTATATAGTTTCTGCTAATCTCGATTCATCGAAAAACGTAAGTTGCTTTGGTGGAAGCGATGGCGCTATTTATGTAAGCCTTACAGGAGGAATTGCGCCATACTCATATTCTATTGATGGTTTCATTTTCCAACCTTTATCTTCTTTCACCGGATTAACATCTGGAAATTACACTATCACTCTTCGTGATTCTAAAGGTTGTACAGAGTACTTACCGGTATCAATTTCTCAGCCGGCTCAGGTATCTGTCGTTATAGATTCAATTAAAAACGTTGCTTGCTCAGGAATTGGTACGGGTGGAATTTATATTACCACTCAAGGGGGAACATCTCCATATACTTATTTATGGACAAATGGTTCAACAAACGAAGACTTAACGAATGTAAACGCAGGTACTTATAATGTTGCAATTACTGATAGTAAAGGATGTACCGGTAATGCAGGTGCTACTATTACACAGCCACTACCATTATTTGTTACATTGGCACAATCAAGCAATGTACTCTGTAAGGGGGATTCTTCCGGATATATTGACATCACCGTTAGTGGAGGAGTGCCTCAATACACTTTTGTTTGGAACACCTCAGATACTTCAGAGGATTTATCTAATCTAGTGGGTGGAAATTATGCAGTTACTGTTACAGATGCTAACGGATGTCAGAAATTCTTGACGCATACAGTTACTGAACCTACTCAAGCATTAACTGTAGTATTATCTAAAACCGATGCAACATGTAATGGTGCTGCTGATGGAACTGCAACTGCAACTGTAAGTGGAGGAACATCTCCATATACATATTTGTGGAGTAATAATGCTACCACAAACAGTATTTCCGGATTAGTTGCAGGTGCTTATTTTGTTACAGTACAAGATGCAAATGGTTGCAGCATAGTACAAAGCATAAGCATAACTCAGCCAAATCCTTTTGTTATTTCAGGTACTGTTACGGATGTGGATTGTAAAGGACAAACAACCGGTGCAATTAATGTTACCGTTTCACCTGCAGGAGTTTATACTTACACTTGGTCATCACCAAGTGCAACAGGACAAAATCCTACCGGTCTTGCTGCTGGAACATATACTGTAACTGTAAATCTGACTTCAAATCCGGGTTGTACTGTGGCTAAGACATTTACTATTGCTGAACCTATTGCAGTTCTTGCATTAAATCTTGCCGGGTTTGATTCTGTGAAATGTGCTGGAAGTAATACCGGTTTTATTGATATTACTGCAAGTGGCGGTACTCCATCTTATGCTTATGCTTGGACTAAAAACGGATCTGCTTATGCTACTACAGAAGATTTATCGAATCTGTCTACAGGCACCTATGCAGTTACTGTTACTGACAATAAGGGTTGTACAGCTCAATTGACACAAAATATCAGCAATCCTATTCCAATCTCGTCATCAATTGTTAAAACGGATTTGAATTGCCACGGTGATCAGAATGGAACTGCTACATTAACTGTTTCAGGAGGAAAAGCTCCTTACACTTATTTATGGTCTAATTTCCAAGGTTCACAAAATATCAGTCAGTTAAGTGGAGGTTTATACTTTGTGGTCATCACCGATGCTAATGGATGTGAGAAACGCGATAGTGTTGTTATTAATGAACCTACACAAGTTAAGTTGACTTTGGTGTCTACGAATATTTCATGTTTCAATGCTAATGATGGAACTATTGATTTAACCGTAACAGGTGGAACTCCTTTGGCAGGGTCACCAAGTTACACTTATGCATGGTCGCATGGACCAACAACAGAAGATGTTAATGGTCTTTCACAAGCTACCTATGCTGTAACTGTAAGAGATGCTAACCTATGTTCTGCAACGGCAAGTGCTCTTATTGTTAATCCTCCGGCAATTAATTCAATTGTGGTTATCACGGATCCATTATGTAATGTGGCAAACGGTAATAATAGTGGAGGTGGCGTAAGTGTTGGCGTTTCAGGTGGAACACCGGGATACACCTATCAATGGTCTAACGGAGCTTCAACATCATCTATTTCAAATTTGACCGGTGGTGTATATGTTGTTACAATTTCTGATTCGAGATTGTGTACTAAAGTTGATTCTGCAGTTGTGGTAGAGCCAGATCCAATTGTGTATAATGTATTTACTAAAAATGTGAGCTGTAAAGACAACAAAGACGGATTTTTAGATATTACTGCTTATGGTGGTACTCAGCCGTATTCTTTTGTTTGGTCGAATGGAAATTTGACGGAAGATGTTGGTGGCTTACCAGGTGGAAATTACACAGTAAATATTACCGATAAAAATGGATGTACTGCACAAGGTTTCTTCAATGTAAAAGAACCTGATTCATTGCGGGTGTCGATTACAAAAACTGATGCAACTTGCCAAGGTGCAAATACCGGTTCAGTTCATGCTATAGCTACAGGAGGAACATTACAATACAACTATTTGTGGAGTAATTTCTCTTTCGATTCTATTCAGAATAATATTCCTGGTGGAACCTATAGTGTAGTGGTAACGGACTCTAATCAATGTAAAGCGAGTGCAACGGCTACAGTTAACGGTCAGCCTTCTATTATGTCTGTAACCAAATCGGTAAGTAATCCGAAATGTTTTGGTGCAGATAATGGATTTGTTTCATTAGCTGTAACAGGAGGAGCACAGCCATACGTATACAATTGGAATACAACTCCTGCACAGAACGGAAGCGTAGCTACTACATTAGCTTCTGGAACTTATATAGTTACTATTACCGATAAGTCGGGTTGTTCAATAAACGATACAACTCAATTAACAGACCCTGCTGCTTTGGTAGTTACTGCAAATGGCTTAAATCAAGCAAGTTGTGCAAATACGAATGATGGAATAGTGGTTGTAAATGTAGTTGGAGGTAGAGCACCTTTCATCTATCAATACAATGGATTTGTTCAGTCGTCTGATACTTTCCGTGGAATTGGTCCGGGTGTATACTCCGTTTTAGCCCGAGATGCGAATGGTTGTGAAGCGACTACCGTTTCAACAATTAATGCAATTGGACAGGTTACTGTAGATCTTACTTCTGATAAGGAAGTAATTTTAGCCACACAACCGGTTCAGTTATTAGCAACTGCTGTTTCAGATACATTTATTAAGCAATACATTTGGACACCTCTAAGCGGTGGATTTGATTACAGTGGTTGTGCCGATTCAACCTTATGTAACAACCCTATTGCCCGTCCACACCAAACAACTACTTTTGTTGTTACGGCTATCGATGAAAGAGGTTGTTCTGCTACTGATACACTTCAAATTGAAGTAAGTAATGATAAGTCGTATTTCATGCCAACAGCATTTACACCGAATGCAGATGGATTGAATGACTTTTTTGAGTTTGATGTTTTAGGCGCTGTTTCTTTCGAAGTAAACATTTGGAACAGATGGGGTGAGAAAGTGTTCAGTAATCCGAATCAGAAAAACGGAATTACGCAGTCTGCTGTCAATGGCGCATGGGATGGAACATTCAGAGGTAAGAAAGTTCAGTTCGATACTTATACTTACCAAATTATTGTGAAGTATTTTGATGGAACAACAGAGAATAAAGCAGGAACCATTACTGTTATGCAGTAACAACTTATAACCAAAACTAAGGGCATCGCAATTTCTTTGCGGTGCCTTTTTTTTATCCTTAACATTTGATTTAGTAGAAATAGCTTAATTTTGTACTATGATAAGAATACTGCTTATATTATCTCTGCTTAGTATCTACATAAAAGCTAGTTCTAGCGAACCAGTAGTTATGCCGGGAAAGGTATCTGTTTCGCCCATTCAAGAGCTTTATGACGCTTGCGGATTGAAGGGTAAGTTGAGTTTCGATGCCTTTCAAAAGTGCTTGGAAGGGTTTACCAGGTACAAGCCGGCTAAATCTATTATTGCTATTTGTGATTTTTCAAAACCATCTGATCAGAAACGCTTCTTTGTAATAGATTTGATTCAAAAGAAAACTCTGGCTTACACCTATGTTGCACACGGGAAAAATTCGGGCGAAAAGATGGCCACCAGCTTTTCTAATCAGCCTGAATCTTTAAAAAGTAGTTTAGGTTTTTTTAAAGTAGGTCAACCTATCGAAACGTTAAAACATGGCATGTCGCTGATTCTTGATGGTTTAGAAAAAGGGAAAAACGACAATGCTCGCGCCAGAGAAATTATTATTCATGGCGCTACTTACGTTTCCGATAAATTTGTTCAACAGTATGGTTATACCGGCAAAAGTTTTGGTTGCCCGGCTCTTCCTCAAGATGTTATGAAGGAGATGCTTCCATTATTGGCTAACGGGAGTTTACTTTATATATATCGATAGACTGTGACAAAATTTCGGGCACCTCTTTTTTTTTCGCTCTCTAGTCTTCTTCTAGTTTTATCTCTTTGCACCGGCTGTACAAAAATGTTCAAGCGACTGCTTGGAAAAGAAAGTATAGTACAAGACTCGTCAATATACTCTAATCAAGATTACAGTGATTTGATATTGGATAGTGCTTCTATCGAGCATTATATCGCTAAGGACACTGCATTGGAGGTTTTTTCGGAAGATATTCTTTCGTTTTACAGCAGAAGAAATTTTCAATCGGCATGGTTTACAAACGATGAAATGTCGAATAGTACGGATGCTTTCTTTAGCACATTGAACGACTACCAGTTAAATTTTGAAGACTCATCTTTAGTTCGTCCGCGTTTAATTAGTTTATGGAATCAAGCAAAAGCCGATTCTAGTTTTTTTGCCAAAAATCCGGCTGAACGATTGAAGTTTGAACTTGGTCTTACTTCAACTTTTTTCCAATATGCACAGAAGGCTTATTATGGCACCGATAAAAATCCCAAGGACCTCGAATGGTTTATCCCAAGAAAGAAAAAAGACTATCAGCATCTCTTAGATACGCTCGTTCAATCGCCAACATCCTACCAGGTTAACGAACCGGTAAATGATTATTACAGACATTTAAAAGTTGCATTGATTACCTATCGAACTATAGATAAGCATGGTGGTTTTCCTATGGTAAATTATCAGAAAGGGCTAAAAAAGGGAGACACAAGCGAAAATGTTCTGTTGCTTAAAGCCTATTTAACTATTACAAACGATCTAACTTTCAACGATTCCACTTCTGTTTTTTCAGATTCCTTGTATAACTCCATTAAGCGTTTTCAAGCGCGTATGGGACTTCGCCCATCAGGTGTTCCGGATAGTATTACTATTCATGAAATGAATGTGTCTATCCGTCAGCGAATTCGACAGATTATGCTGAATATGGAACGTTTACGCTGGTTGCCCGATCAGGTTCCTGACGATTATTTTCTGGTAAATATCCCTGAGTATCGATTACATATTTTTGAGCATAAACAATATCTGTGGAGCATGAATGTAGTTGTAGGGCGAACGGCAACAGCTACAAGCATTTTTTCGGGCAATTTATCGGTTGTAGGTTTCTGCCCTTATTGGAATGTACCCCAAAGTATTATCAAGAACGAAATGCTGCCTAAGCTAAAAGCTAACCCCGGATATATTTATAAAAACAATTTAGAGGTGTTGAAAAACGGCAAACCTATTAATCCTTATTCAGTAAGTTGGAGCAAGTACAAAACCGGAGTACCTTTTGTGATTCGCCAAAAGCCCGGGCCATCTAATGCTTTGGGTCTTGTTGCTTTCTATTTTCCGAATTCTTACGACATTTATCTACACGACACACCAGCCAAAAGTTTTTTTAGTGAAACGAACCGTGCGTTTAGCCATGGTTGTATTCGACTATCAGAGCCGGAGAAGTTAGTGCAGTATATATTTCGAAACGATTCAATATTAACAGCGGATAGTATCCATGTACTAATGAATAAATATGAAGAGAAGAAAGTACGAGTAAAACCTTCCATACCTGTTTTTATCGGCTATTTCACCACTTGGGTAGATCATACAGGGAAAATTAATTTCCGTCCTGATATTTACGGCTTAGATACAAAGCTAGAGAAGGAAATTTTTGGTACGGAAAAGCTGATTCAATAGCCAACAAAAAAGGCTGCTTCAAAATAGAAACAGCCTTTTTATAATAGGTATTTGTTTTAGAAATATGCTTTCACATACGAATCGTCATCAACCAATGTTTTTAATCGATTTAACGATTTACGGGCAGAGGTGTCGATTTGTTTGTCGCCATAAGTCAACACGAAACCACCAATCAACGAAGCATCAACTTCATGAACAAGCTTGATTTCTTTGATGTTTTCTTTAGCTTTTAATTTATTGATGATATTATCAACCGTAGCCTGATCCACAGTAGTTGCTGTAGTTAATTTCACGTTAGTGATATTATTCAAAAGGTCGTATTGGCTGATGAAGGTATTTGCCACTTCGCCTAAGAAGCTCTCTCGACCTTTTTTGGTTAAAAGTACAATAAACTTATTGGTAAGGTCATTCACATTTGATCCAAAAACCTTAGCAAGTATAGCTTCCTTTTTATCGGAAGGAATAATTGGACTTTGTAACATAATGTGCAAATCACGACTGCTTTTCAGCGTGTTTGATATAAGCGACATATCTGTTTTCACTGCTTCCAATTGGCCTTTTTCTTGCGCTAATTGAAGTAATGATTTTGAGTATCGTGAAGCCAATCGGAATGATGACATAAATTCAGTTTTAAACTATAACAAGAAATTAGTTGAGGTTGCTTTCTTTTACTAAAGCATCTACAAACGCTTTATGGTCAGTATCGTTTTTCAGTTCTTTACGAACAATTTTTTCAGCGATTTCGATGGCTAAAGCACCAACAGAATTTTTTACTTCAACAATAGCAGCTTTTTTCTGGATTTCGATTTCACGAATAGCATCGCCCACTTTTTTATCAGCTTCAGATTTCGCTTTTTCGATAATGTCATTTTTCATTTTTTCAGCAACAATACGTGCATCGTGCAAAATTTGATTTCTTTCTTCTTTTGCTTGGTTCAATAACTCTTCGTTTTTAGAAACCAATGCAGCCATTTCTGCTCTTGCCTTTTCAGCTTGTGTTAAAGACTCTTCGATATGCATTTCGCGCTCTTTCAAGGCACTAACAATAGGCTTGAATGCAAACTTACCTAAGATAAAAATCAAGGCTACGAAAATAATAAGCGCCCAAATAGCTAATCCCGGATTTGGAGTAATTAAGCTAAACGGATTCGCTTCTTCAGATAACAAAACAACTAATAACGTGTTCATATTTATATAGATTTTTCTTTGAAATTCATTTGTTTAAAAAACTACACTCCGTTGGCAATCCCATTGGAGTGTAGTTTTTAGGTTGAATTACTTCAACAATGCAACGATTACGGCAAACAACGCAACACCCTCGATGAAGGCTGCTGTCAAAATCATTGCACCTCTGATGTCGTTAACGGCTTCCGGCTGACGAGCGATTGATTCAGCTGCGCTTCCTCCGATTCTTCCGATTCCGATTCCCGCTCCTACAGCTGCTAATCCTGCTCCGATAGCCGCGATTCCTGTTTGTACTTCTAGTAACATGTTTTTTGTTTTTATAATGAATGAATAATAACCAAATTAATGATGTGCCTCTTCTCCGTGCCCGTGTTCTTCAACAGCCATCCCAATGAAAACACTCGTTAACATTGAGAAAATAAAAGCTTGGATAAAGGCTACCAATACCTCAATACAGCTGATGAATAATGTGAACGGTATGGCAATGGCTGAACCTGCAATTGAACCTCCAACACTCTTACCTGCATTACCGAATACGAAAATCAAACAAATCAAACTCAATACAATGATGTGCCCCGCTACCATATTGGCGAAAAGACGTATCATCAATGCAATAGGCTTAGTGAAAATGCCTAAAAGCTCAACCGGGAACATAATTGGCCACAAGAAATAAGGTTGAGGCAAAAGAATATGTTTCCAATAGCCTTTGTTTCCGCTGAAATTGATAACAATCATGGCCACAAATGCCATTACCAAAGTAAAGGCGATATTTCCTGTAACATTTGCACCACCTGGGAAAACAGGGATAAGCCCCAACAAGTTTAAGACCAAGATGAAGAAGAAAATAGTCATGATATATGGCAAGTATCTTTCGTATTTAGGTCCTATGCCTGGTTTAGCTACTTCGTCACGAACAAAAACAACCATAGGCTCGATAAGTGATTGCAATCCTTTTGGCGCTTTTCCTTTGTTGGTAGTGTATGCTTTAGTTACAGAAGTGAAAACTACAATTAAAATAAATGCTGCTAACAACATGGTTGCTACATTTTTAGTAATTGAAAAATCGATAAAACTTGCGTGATCTTCACGTGCAACACCACCGTGCTCACATTTGTAACCGTTAACTTCTTTGCCATCTTCGTATTGGAAAGTTGTTATTCCACTTTCAGAAGAGTAAAGAATACACGGCAAACCAATGTGTACCATTTCCAAAATATCCCATTCGTGTGAATCGGCTACGTGGTGCAAAATCATTGGTGTTGGATTGAATTTTTCATCTGCTTTATGCGCTTCAGTATGCGTTTCTTCAGTAGTTGTTGTGGCAACGGTTTCAGTTTCTTCTGCAGAAACGGCAAAACTGCTCAATACAATTCCCGAGAAAAGGATAATTCGTTTTATATAGGCTGTAAACACGTGATTGATTTTTAAAATGCGGTGCAAATGTAAGCCTTTTGCAAAATATTCCAAATGCAGAGGGCACAAGAAAAATGCATTTAAAAGTTCGCATTTGCAATTTTTGGCATTAAGTTTGCAAATCGCAAATAAAAATTTATAATTTATGAAACAACTTAAACCCATTTTGCTCGGGATTCTTGCAGCTTGTTTCTTTTCCAACTCACATGCACAATACAATAAAGTATTAGCCGCAAGTAATTTCGGAGGAGTATCAACTGTTAGTTATAACCCTGCCATTGCCGACAACCGTATGAAGTTTGATTTGAACCTAATTTCAGTTGGTTTAGAGGTAAACAACAACTATATCGGAATTAGCAATCAACCGCTACTGCACAGAGATTTTTTCAAAGACGATAAATTTGCTGACAAATATTTGATTGAGCGCGTAAACGGCAACAATAAGAAGGCGTTTATTGGAATGGACGCTCAGATTCCTTTATCATTCATGTTTGCTTGGGGAAAAAATCGTTCAAACAAAAATGCAATTGCTTTAACTGCAAATATGCATAGTATTTCAAACGTTGATAATATCAGCGAAACGTTGGCACGGTCCAGCTATTTCGGGTTAGGCAACAAAGCAGATTCAATTACAGGATTTAACTTTAAAAACTTATCTGAAAAAAATGTAGCTCTCCGTAACTTAGAGTGGATGGACGTTGGCGCTACTTATTCCAGAGTAGTGTACGACAAAGGTCAGCACTTTATCAAAGTAGGAGGTACTATTAAAGTACTTTTGGGTGTTGCTTCTGCTTATCTATATTCCAACAAAGCTGATTATCAGTTCAATAATTACGATAGTTTGAATATTTATAATAGTGACGTGAAATACGGACACAATAAAGGTTTGGAAGATTTTGGCGACAGAACGTTCAAGTATGACGGCTTAGGGTCACTCAAAAAATATATTACTCCGGGTGCAGCAGCAGATTTAGGTATCGTTTACGAATGGAGACCAGATCAGGATAAGTACAAATACACAATGGATTGTAAAGAGTGGTATCAAAGAGAGCGCGATAAGTACAAATTGGCTGTTGGATTTTCGGTAATCGACTTAGGCGCAATTTCGTTCACTAAATCAGTAAACGATCGTGACTTTACAGCCGACATCCGCAATTGGCAAGTGAAAAAAGAGCCTATTAATGGGGTACAATCTTTTGACTCTGTGCTTAACTCTAAATTCGGAACGACTTACAAATCTGGTGATAAATTCACTGTATGGTTGCCAACTCGATTCAATCTATACATTGATTACCACATTTGGAAAGGTTTTGGTTTGAATTTAGGAACTACTATTTCTCCGGTTATGGCGAAAAACAGAAACCAAATTCATTACCCAACATCAGTAACATTAACTCCGAAATACGATCACAAATGGGTAGGTGTTTATGTGCCACTTTCTTATGATGAATACGGAAACTTTAGTGCGGGTGCAGGTTTGCGTGCAGGACCACTATTTGTTACTTCTTCAAACGTAATTACATTGTTTGGCAAGAAAGCAAGCTACAATGCCAACGTTCAAGTGGGATTGAAAATTACAATTCCGAACAGCTTACACCGCGACCGCGATAAAGATGGTGTATCGAATAAGAAAGATAAATGTAAAAAAGAGAAAGGTACATGTGCTACCGGAGGATGTTCTGATAAAGACAACGATGGTGTTACTGATAAAATGGATCTTTGTCCGGATGTTGCAGGTCCATTATTCTTGGCAGGTTGCCCAGATAGAGATGGTGATAGCATTCCTGATATGCGTGATTCTTGCCCAGATGTAAAAGGACCAAAAGAATCGTTGGGTTGTCCTGATACAGACGGAGACGGAATTTGGGATAAATATGACGAATGTCCTACTGAAAAAGGAACGAAAGAAATGAACGGATGTCCTGATCGCGACAACGATGGCGTTGCCGATAAAGATGATGCTTGTCCGGATGTTCCTGGTGAAAAGGCACATAAAGGTTGTCCAGATTCAGATAAAGACGGATTGTACGATAACGAAGATAAATGTCCTCGTGAAGCCGGTCCGGTTGAAAATCAAGGTTGCCCTTGGCCTGATACAGACGGAGACGGTGTGTTAGACAAAGATGATGCTTGTCCGAAAGTATTTGGTGTAGCTGAAAACAAAGGCTGTCCTAAATTGGATAAAAAAGAAGTTGAAACTGTGAAGTTCGCTTTCCAAAACTTAGAGTTCGAAACAGGTAAAGATGTGATTAGAACTAAGTCTTATGTTTCGTTGAACGGTTTAGCTAAGTTGTTGGTGGATAAACCTAGCTATGGTTTGAAAATTGAAGGACACACTGATAACGTAGGCGATGATGCTAAAAACTTAGACTTGTCGAACAGAAGAGCAGCAGCAGTTAAAGCCTATCTAGTTAAGAAAGGTGTTGATGCTAGTAAATTGGATACTGCAGGTTATGGCGAAACACAGCCTATTGCAGACAACAATACAGTTGCTGGTCGTCAGAAAAACAGAAGAGTTGTAATGACTATCAACTTCAGATAAGAGGTTACTTATAATTAGTAAAAGCGTCTCGGAATTTCCGAGGCGCTTTTTTTGTACCTGAAATTTTGAACACCCCACTTAGTTTCTTCTTATTCTTTTCGTATTATTGGATATAAAACCAAACTAATATGACAAGAAGAATTCTACTGTTTACAATTGTATTTCAGCTCTTTGCTACAAAGCTCTTTGCACAATGTGCAGAAGTCAATCAACCTAAGGTGCTATTGGTTGGAGATAGTTGGGCCTTCTTTATGGACGTAGATAAAACGTTTAATAATGCACTGAAAAAGTACGGTCATTCTAATTATAAGTATTTGACGAATACAGTGATTGCTGAAAATGGAGCTGAAACGAATGATTTTTTAAAGCCAGATAAACAACACATGATCGATTCCCTTATCAAGGCGAATCCTTCAATTGAAGTTGTCCATTTGAGTATAGGAGGTAATGATGTCTTGGGCGATTGGAAAGTTAGCTCATCATCCGGTTTTGTAGATACACTCTTTCATGACATTTCAACACGAATGAATGCTATTGTAAACTTCATCAAGACTACTAAACCCGGGATAAAAATAGTTTGGAGTGGTTATGTATACCCAAATTTTGGAGAAGTAATTCAGACCTCCGGGTGGGGTTCAGGTCATCCGTTTTATAGCAACTGGCAAAAAATGGAGTTCCCCACATTCATTCAGTTAAATACTATGTTAAACCGATTTTCGGATTCAATGGAGGTTTATTCAGCCAGTGATCCTCAAGTAGAATTTTACAAATGTACAGGCTTGTTACAAAACACGTTTGGGCAAACTACCCCACTAGGTATTGCACCAAGTGGAACCTATGCCCCTTATAGTTTGCCTATGCCGGAAGGCGACCCCAACTATCCTTCACCGAAAACATCGATGCGCGATTATGGTATCACACGCGATTGTTTTCACTTGTCACCACAAGGTTATAATGATTTCATAGAATTCCAAGTACAGAAATTTTATCAAAAATATTTAATGGATGATTTGTATTTACTTTCAGAAAATAACACACAAACCGGATCTGTTTCTTCTTCAGGTGCAGTTGCCGATTCATTGTTATTAGGTGAAAGCAGTGGTAATTCTTTTTCGTCTGTTCTTTCATTCAACACGGCTAACATGGCCGATACTACACTTAAAAAAGCAAGTATCTTTTTAAGAAGAAAGAGCCTTGCCGGCACTAACCCAATTAGCAATACCCTTTCTGTGAAAGTAAAAAGTGGGAACTTCGGATCTACAGTGAATGTAGAAGCAGCTGATTATAGTGCCACGGGGGATGCCTCAGGCACACCCTGTTTGTTTGGTTCAAATGCAGGAGATGGTAACTGGATTCGATTGGATTTACCGGCTTCCGTTTTGCCTTTCATTACTAAAAACGCAACAACTCAATTTGTTATTTCAGCTCCAAGTTTCACCGGAGGTGTAGTTAGTTTTAACAATTCGAGTAATCCGGAATATGCGCCAATCTTGAATCTTGTTTATGGCGGAACGCCTACAACCGGAATTCGTGAAAACGAATCAAATGTTGCTTTGCATGTGTATCCTAATCCCGCAAACAATCAGCTAAACATCGAAACGAATGGCGCAATCATCCAACATATTGATGTAATAGACGTTTTGGGTAATGTTACGATTAGCCGCACTGCCGATAAAAGCGCTATCGACATTTCATTCTTGCCTGCAGGTATTTACACCATTAATGTGAGCACGAATGCAGGAATGGCAAGACAACAATTTGTAAAACAGTAAACAATCGATACAACTCATCGCCATTGGAAAGTAAAAGTACTGCTGGTATTACCGGCAGTACTTTTACTTTTTTATATACTTCCATTTACTGTTTTTCTCACTTCTCGCCAAAGTCCTCAAGCGCTTTACCATTTTATCCGTTTACAAGAAACGATAGAAGGATTAACTCTTCAAGGAAAAACCGAGCCCGAAAAAGTCGTTATCCTTTGCGAATATGTAGGTGCAAAAGTGAGGAATCATAAGTACGGAGACCAAATAGATGATATAGCTGCATATGAAATACTCGAAAAAGGTTTTGGCGCCTGCGATCAAAAAGCGCTTGTGCTTGTGGCTCTAGCTGAACAAGCCGGTATTGAAGGGCATTTAGTATATTTATATGGTTACGATTCCATATCTCATCACACGGTAGCAGAACTCAAGGTTAACCAATCTTGGGCAATGTTTGACCCTTATTTCCAACATCAGTTTTGGACTTCAGCGAATACAATAGCTAGTGTAAAAGATATTGTAGATCAGAAAGTCAAAGTCGTTAATTTGCCTTTAATCGATTCTGCCAAATACGCTCGCTTATTTGAAACTCTATATCCCTATAAAGTAATACCTCGAGCAAAGCTAGGGTTGAAAACTCGTCTGGATATACGCATTATGAAGTTAAGTTATGCTATTTACGGGCGTTATATGACAACGCCTTGGATAAGTATCTATCTCAGCAGAGCAGAAGGCAGAATGCCTTAAACTTTAATTATTCTCCTTCTGTTTCCGGTCGCATTTGCGGGAAGAACAACACTTCCTGAATACTTGCCTGATTGGTCATTAACATTACTAGACGGTCGATGCCAATACCAATGCCCGATGTAGGTGGCATGCCATATTCCAATGCGCGTAAAAAGTCGTGATCGATAAACATAGCTTCGTCATCGCCTCGTTCCATCAATTTCGCTTGTTCTTCAAAGCGCGCACGTTGATCAATTGGGTCGTTCAACTCGGTGTAGGCATTTGCGATTTCTTTTCCGTTTACCATCAACTCGAAACGCTCTACAAGTCCGGCTTTGCTGCGGTGCTTTTTGGTCAACGGACTTAATTCCACCGGATAATCAATGATGAATGTTGGTTGCGTAAAATTGCCTTCGCATTTCGCTCCAAAAATTTCGTCAATCAATTTTCCTTTGCCCATGGAAGCATCGGTTTCGATATGCAATTTTTTGCATACCTCCACTAAGCCGGCTTCATCCATTTCACTCACATCAAAGCCTGTGAATTCTTTGATGGCATCGTAAATCGGAACACGTTTGAAAGGAGCTTTAAAGTTCAACACTTTATCGCCCATGCTTACCTCTGTAGTTCCATGCAACTCGATGGCGATTTTTTCCAATAGATTTTCGGTGAAATCCATCATCCAAAAATAATCTTTGTAAGCCACGTAAAACTCCAATACCGTGAATTCAGGGTTGTGTGTTCTGTCCATTCCCTCGTTGCGGAAGTTACGGCTAAATTCATACACAAAATCGAAACCGCCTACAATTAAGCGTTTCAAGTATAATTCGTTAGCGATTCGAAGATAAAACGGAACATCTAATGCATTGTGGTGTGTAGCAAACGGACGAGCAGCTGCACCACCCGGAATGTTCTGCAATACTGGCGTATCCACTTCCATTGCTCCATGTGCATCCAAAAAGTCGCGAATGGTTTTTACCAATTTAGTGCGTTTAATGAAAGTATCGCGTACATGCGGATTTACCACTAAGTCCACATAACGTTGACGATAGCGCTGTTCCGGATCGGTGAAGGCATCGTAAATTTCGCCATCTTTTTCTTTTACAATCGGCAGCGGCTTCAACGATTTCGCCAATAATTGCAACGATGAAACGTGAATCGAAGTTTCTCCCGTTTTTGTTTTAAACACATAACCCTTCACACCCACAAAATCGCCAATATCTACAAGGCGTTTGAATACTTCATCGTAAAGTGTTTTGTCTTCGCCCGGGCAAATCGCATCACGACCAATATACAATTGAATTCGGCCTCCTGCATCTTGTAACACAGCAAAGGCGGCCTTTCCCATCAAGCGCACCGACATAATTCTACCCGCTAAACTTACATCCGGCAAGTTGTTTTGCTCGGCATCAAAGGTGTCTAATATGGCTTGCGAATAATGTGAAACGTGAAACAATTCCGGTGGATATGGGTTTACACCCAATGCTTCCAGCTCGGTTAATTTATCTCTTCTAACAATTTCTTGTTCGCTTAAATGCTGACTCATAATTCTTTTTTTGGAGCGGTGAATATAAGAAGAACTCGCAGAGAAAACAGCCTCTTTTCGCCTAGAATTCAATTCTTGTAAAATTGTTGCTGCAACAGACCTTGCTTTTCTTTATTTTGCGCAAAATATGTTGGCATGGCAGGCGAAGAAAAAAAGTTCATCACCGATTCAGGGATAGATATTGAAAGGGTATATGCCCCAAAAGATAGAATAGTAGAAGAACCCGGAGTTTTTCCGTTCACGCGTGGAGTGCATTCCGAAATGTATCGTTCGAAGTTGTGGACCATGCGTCAATATGCAGGTTTCAGCACAGCCGAAGAAAGCAATAAACGGTATCATTATTTGTTATCGCAAGGTGTAAGTGGGTTAAGTGTTGCATTTGATTTGCCTACACAAATAGGTTACGATTCCGATCATCCTTTAGCCGATGGCGAAGTTGGGAAAGTGGGCGTAGCTATTGATTCGTTGGTGGATATGCAAACACTATTCCATGGCATTAAATTGGAAGATGTTTCAACGTCAATGACCATCAACTCTACAGGCTATATTTTGTTGGCGTTTTACATCGCGTTAGCCAAACAACAAGGAGCCGATTTGAAGAAAATTTCAGGCACCATTCAGAACGATATTCTGAAAGAGTATGCTGCACGGGGCACGTATATTTATCCGCCTCGACCTTCTATGAAAATTATTACCGATATCTTTGAATATTGTAATGCCGAAGTACCGAAGTGGAATACTATTTCTATTTCAGGGTATCACATACGCGAAGCAGGTTCAACAGCTGCACAAGAATTGGCATTCACATTAGCGAACGGAAAAGCCTATTGTGAAGCAGCTATAGCAAAAGGCTTAGATATTAACCAGTTCGGGCAACGACTGTCGTTTTTCTTCAATGCACACAATAACTTCTTCGAGGAAATTGCCAAGTTCCGTGCGGCCCGTAGAATGTGGGCCAAAATTACAAAGGACCTTGGCGCTACAGATGCTCGTGCACAAATGTTACGCTTTCATACACAAACAGGCGGTTCCACGCTTACTGCACAACAACCACAAAACAACATTGTACGTGTAAG
>ENA-UOYA01001222-UOYA01001222.1-activated-sludge-metagenome-genome-assembly--contig:-NODE-1222-length-28526-cov-8.662569_pt1 | contig 28526 bp, 44 predicted proteins | sample MGYA00238163_ERZ764804 | MGnify/ENA primary metagenome ERZ764804 (study PRJEB28919, sample SAMN05720223) | activated sludge metagenome | isolation source: Anaerobic digester | place: Hong Kong... | reverse complement strand
TTAAAAGCAAAATAATTTAAAACTTCTTCAACGGTAAGGCTCAAATAGATATATTTGGGCCTTAACTTTATATAACCGTATGAAAAAACTATTTTTAATTGCACTTCTATTTGTAAGTGCGGATGCTCTTTGTCAAATACCATATAAAACAAAGGAGCAGAGGAAAGCAGAATCAAGTAAAGAAATTAATTTGCATGATAAGGATTTTTACATGCGTAGAGCAGGTAATTTAGGCATTGTTTCTCAAAGCTTAATTATTGGGTCAGGTGCAGTAACGATATTGGCTGCAAATCATACTATAAAGAAAAAAAATGTTAATGATGATAGTGTTTATGTTATTGCTGGTGCAATGAGTTTGACTTCTGTTATTTTACAGATGTGTGCATGGAACTGTATTACTAGGGCAGGCAAAACAAACAATACAGTAGGATTGAATGTTTCACCTGCCGGAGCATCGGTAGCAGTTACTTTTTAAACCGCATCCATCAACTTAATTTGATCGCGCAAGTCAGAATTAATAACATGCACGTAAACCATAGTAGTTTCAATTTTTCCGTGTCCCATTAATTTTTGAAGCACTTGAAGCATTCCTCCCGACTCTAAAAATGTTACTGCGAATGTGTGCCGGGCAACGTGGAAAGTAATTGTTTTAGTTATGCCGGCAAGCATTGCCAATGTTTTTAGATGTCGGTTGATGTTAACGGGAGCAAGGGTTTTAAAAATTAATCCTTCTCCCGTTAAATTTATAAACTTCTTTGCTCCTTCGCTTAGTGGTACCCGAATATGCCTACCGGCTTTCCGGGTTTTATGAGGCACGAAAACAAGTTGATCTTCTACAATGTCGTTATATTCTATTTTCAGGATGTCGGAAATTCTTAATCCTGTTTTGCAGCTGAATAGGAAGCATCGTAAAATTTCCTGATCATCAGGCTTTAGAGTATTGGAATCGTAAAGCTTGATAAATTTTTCGAGCTCTTCCCGGTTTAAAAAATCACGGGTACCGGTAGGCCGAGAAACTTTAAATTGCTCGTATGGATTTTTAATTCCGGATCCGTTGGATATGGATGCATTGATAAGCATTTTGATATCCTTGTGATGCTTCCAGATTGTTGCCGGCGATAGTACGTAGTTCTTTTTTAGGAATGCATCGAAGCGGGCAATCAGCTTTACATCGAGTTCGTGAAAGGTAACTTTCGGCGCAAATCTCGAGAATTTGTTGATGGCATTTTGAATGCTTTTCTGCGTTCCTTTTTCACAGGTATTTCGCACATGGTTCATGTGCTTTTTGCAGAACTCAATAAAGCTGTTTGTTTTTTTACCTTGAAGGAATTCTTCTCGCACCTGGTCTAGTGTTGCTAGCCGGTCGATCATATTATAATGATGCCGGATAGTATTTACACTATCATAAGCCCGGGTAATGGTATCGCGGATCTGATCGACTTCGTTTTTTTGAAGTCCTTTCCCGTAGAGCACCATGGAGTCGGCATGTCGCCAAGCTTCCGGAGGAATCTTAATGTATAACGGCAGTACCGTTGTTTTTCTGTTCACGCTAATTCTTAGCGCGAGCGGAGCCATCCCTAATTTGTTGGTGGCTTCGGTTCTCAAAATAACCTTGCTGGTTAATCTGTTCATGGCAATTTTTTTAAAATTGTTTGACATGGCAGCTTGTGTGTAGATTGTGTGTAGAAATCTATTGAAACTGCGGATTGAACCAATATCTAATAACCTGATTTACTGATACGTAAGTTTTTTGAAGAACGAGAGAATTGAGTGTTTGTGGTCCCGTCGCTTTTCCTTCAAATTTTCAAGATATTTGATAATGAATCAATTGCAGTCGTTTAAATTGACTGAGTGTGGATTCTGTATAGAAAAAGGGCTGTTAAGCCCTTATCCCTTCATTATAGTAATGATTTGTTGATTGAGATCAATCACTTTATCCTTCAATCCGGATATCTCATCCAGGAGCTCAATAATGCGCTCCTTAAGTTCAAGATTCTCTTTCTGATCATCTGTAAGCTTTTCCTTCAGCTCGGTTGGCTTTGGATAGTTGATCTCATAAGAGAGCCCTTTTAGCGGACCTGCATAGAATTCATCCGTTGTAATTCCGAATAAGTTGCAGATCTGCATTACTCTTCCATGCTTAAATGCCGATTTATTCAGCATTTGATAAATAGCCGATGGGGTGCACTTTAGTTGTGTGGAAAGCGCCGCTGCATCCGCCAATGCGCTATGCGTCATAAGATATTCTAGCTGCTGACCGTGATGAACAGGAGCCTGTTTTTTTGTACTCATTTACTTCTCAATTAAATAACCACTATTTGAATTAACAATTATATGTTAGTAAAGACTTTTAAAAACTTTAAAAGTCTTTAAAAAACTCTACACTTTTGAAGCAAAAGATAACAACTTTTTTTATAAATGAAATATGACTTTTTACAGAAAGTTATAAAGTTTTATAAAAAGGTTTAAAAACGTAGAGTAAAATCATGGCAACTAAGTTAAAATCAGTGAGTTTCGAAAAGTTCCTTCGTGAAAAGCTATCTCACCAACAGTTTGAAAATCTTGAAATGGCTTTAAAAGTGAGCCCGCATAGACGCACGAAGATTTTAAATGATCCCAGAGTAATGACAATTGAGGAGGTTAAAACTATCAGCAAGCTGGTGAAAGAGCCGGTTGAGTTTTTAGTAAACAGTTTTAACGCAGGTGCTGAGAAAATTACCATCGGAGAGTATCGCAAGTATTTACCAATCCTAAAAAAATAAATCATGATGAAATTTTACCTATCCGCTTGCGGACAACGTGGATCTGTTGTTATAGACAACAAGGAAATAAGATCCTTCTCACTTAACGTGAGTGTAAATTCTCAACGATCTACTGTATCGGTTGTAAGATACTCTGCAGCTGTATTCGCTTCAATTGCGAATTCATGTAAGGAAGTAACGTATGATCTATTTCAAGAATTCCTTGATAGCTACTTCGCATTTCAAACAGCAGCTTTTCAAACTAATAAACCTGTTGTAGCATGAAATACTTTTTTATAGCCCCGATAACTCCTTCTTATTTGAGAGAGGATTCTCATTTAGCTGCTGATAAACTAATTGCAGCCGATATCGATTTCGAATCAACATTATCGGTCGAGGATAATATGTCGACCGATACGAAAGAGCACATGAAAGACTTGATTGATAAAATGCTTTCCTGTGATGAAGTAATCATACTTGAAAACTTTGATCATTCACTACTAAGTAATACTCTTCTGCTTGTTGCGAATTGCTCAGGCATGGTTGCTACTCACTTTAATCAATTCATGTATGCTCATGGAAAAGACTCAATCAAAAGCTGAGTTTGTAAAGGATATTCAAAAGTTCATTTCTCACTCGAAAATGATTTTTGAAAAATCGACAAACCCTCATTACAGTTCAAGAGAAAGACTTGAATCGCTTCGTATTGCTGATCGATTAAGATTTACTCTTTATGACTCGAATTATTTGCCACTGGCAAACATTTGCGAGATGGTGCTGATGATTAAAAAGGATCTTGTTAATATCCTTCCTGCAGAGGGAAATAAGAGCTATAAAGGCAGTGTTGATAATCTAGAATCTATTATACGAGATGCAACGAATTTTTTACAAGCAAGAAAAAAAGCCGCATAGTTTGCGACGTATGGAGCAGACCTGGACTGCAGTAACATTTATCATTTACATCCTATTCACATTATTCATAATTCTTAACCGATGAAGCAACCTAAACTAGTATTTAAACAAGCCGAAGATGGTACCTGGAGATGGACCAGCTACAGCAGAAATGGTAAAAAATTGGCAATGTCGAGCGAAATGTACTCTCGATTGCAACGAGCTCAGGACGGATTTAATGCCGATACTAAAGAGCGATTAGCTCTAATAGGAATTGTAGATACTACCAAAGATTTTTTAATGGAGATTCCTGCAGATAGAGTTCAGATTATTCCATACGTGAAAAAGTAAAATACCTGATGAACTCAATAGGAATGTAGGGTTCGAATCCCAGTTCATCACTCGTTCTTTATATGATTTAGCTTGAAAGCTAGCCGGGGAGGGAATCCTAAGTTCCCTCCGACTGTTGGGATGGCGGAATGGTAGACGCTGCGATTAACAGGGAACGGTATCCCAATGAGGTAGTGTAGTTCAAGTTAGTCGGCCCTGCGGGTTCGAATCCCGCTCCCAACACAAACCAAGTCCGCCGAAGATCATATGTACCCTCTATCCGGAGGGTGAGGAAGTCGAAGGCATGCCTCCCGAATGGACATACTAGGGTAAAACTGTCCGAGGTGGATATTGTAAATTTTAGCAGTTAAGGCATGCAAAGGATGACTCCGATAATTCGGTAACAGCCACCGGGAAACCGGTGGCTTTAAAAACTAAAATCAATTATGACTCTTAAAAAAATGAATGAACTGAATTTTGAAGCATGGCTTCAAAAAAAGATAAGTGAGAAATTAATTACCGATTTAGGAGAAGGATGGTTCGTGTATAAAGGAATCAAGAAAACTAAATTTTCGTTACAAGTAGATTGGAAACTTGAAATAAGAAGCTAAATGCAACTGGACAATTTTCAGGCTGAATTTGTACTGTTAAACTTTCCTCATGAAAAGTCGAGAGATGTTGCAGATGCCATTGGATTAAAGGTATCTACAGTAAGGCATTTTGCTTATAAAAACGGGTTGAAGAAATCCGAAATCTTCAACAATAGTTCGATGTCCGGAAAATTAACTTCTGATACCGTTCGAGGTTTGAATTTTCGATTTAAAAAAGGACATATTCCTGCCAATAAAGGGAAGAAGCTTCATGAGTACATGAACCCTGAAACGGTTGAAAAAGTGAAAAAGACTTGCTTCAAGAATGGACACCTTCCGAAGAACACGAAAGAAGATGGAGCGATATCAATTAGAAAGGATCGTGCCGGGAGATATTACCAGTTTATTCGACTTAGTTTAAGCAAATGGGTGCATTTGCATGTTCATCTGTATCGAGAAAAATATGGGAATATTCCAAAAGGATATGTAGTTGCATTTAAGGATAGAAATACAATGAACTGCGTAATTGAGAATCTTGAATTAATAACCCGGAAAGAATTGATGGCGAGAAATCAAATCCATCATTATCCGGAGGAGATAAAGCAAACAATTAGAACACTTTCAAAACTTAAAAAATTGATTAATGGCAAGGAACAAAATCAATGATCTACGAGATCATCTCTTCGAAACAATTGAAAGATTAAAAAATCCGGACGAGAATGAAACAATGACTGTAGAAAAAGCGAAAGTTATCGCTGATATCGGTCAGGTTCTTGTGAACTCAGCTAAAATTGAAGTTGACATGATTCGCTTAGTTGATAAGCAAAATGGCATCTATCAAACAACCGGATTTATTCCATTAGAAGATGCTACTAAAAAATTAACCTCATAAAATTTAACTCATGATTGCAAAATTTAATGAAAACGAATTCGGTTTGGAAATCGAATTGACACCTGAAACAGTTGAAGAAACGGCAACATTACTTCGGTATAATCAAAACTGTACAGCATCTAAACCTGAAGTGTTTTTCTCATTCAGAAAAATTCCATACCTCTCTTTATTCTTGAAAAAGAAAAAGAAATCTGTTCAGAGTTTTTCGATTCGAGCAGGAAATAAAAGCTAGTTCCAATACCTAATAACCTGAGTGCCGATGGAGTCGGTGTGTAGACCGACTCCATTATTAACCTTAACCAAATCCCCCTCAAATTTCCTTATATGATAAGCGCGAACTCGATAGAAAAAGTACGTGATATTTCGATTGTTGATGTGATAAGCCGTTACATTACTTTGAAACGTGCCGGGTCGAATTATACCGGTTGTTGCCCGTTTCATAACGAACGTTCACCAAGCTTCATGGTTAATCCGACAAAGAACTTTTACAAGTGCTTTGGATGCGGAAAAGCCGGTGATTCAATTTCGTTCGTTCGTGAGAAGGAAAGTTCAACCTTTGAGGAAGCAATTGAAAAGATTGCTGCCATTGGTGGTGTATCGATTGACTACGAAAGAATCGATATAGCAGAGGCAAAAGCCAAGAAGGAGGAAAAGGATGAAGCGATTGCATTAATGCAATACGCAGGAAAAGAATATCAATCTGCGCTGTATAAAAACGATGCAGCATTTGAATATATTTTGAATCGTGGTTTTTCTCATGCTGATATTGCTGAGTGGCGTTTAGGATGGGCTCCTGAAGGCTTTAGATTTATAACCGATAAGATTAATGAGTCGGGAAGATCTTCACTTGCATTGAAAATTAACCTGCTCGCTAAAAAGGATGATCGTACGCACGATTTCTTTTCGGGACGAGTGATGATTCCGGTTGAGGATCATCAAGGTCGACTTGTTGCATTTGGCGGAAGAATTATTGATTCGAAACTAAAAACAGCTAAGTACATTAATAGCTCGGAGAGCTTAATTTATTCGAAATCGAATGTTCTATTCGGATTAAATCATGCTCACTATGCAATTAAGAAACAAGGCTACGCAATTTTAGTTGAAGGATATACCGATGTTATTCGTTTGCACTCCGTCGGCTTTCCTATTGCTGTTGCAAGTTGTGGTACCGCTTTCACCCAGGAGCAGGCAAAGCTTTTAAAACGTTATTGCGGATCGGTAGTGATTATGCGTGATGGCGACAGCGCCGGGATGAAAGCTGCAATGAAGGATGTGAATATTGCAATTGCCGAAGGTTTTATTGCTTATGCCGCTATACTCCCGGAGAAAGAAGATCCGGATTCGTTTTTCAGATCGGATAGAGTAGTGTGGATGATGGAGAATATTAAAGATGCCATTGTTTGGAAAGCTACAGTTATTCGTGATGAGTGGGTAAAACTTGGGAAAGATATTGCCGGCAAAACAGAGGCACTTGACCAGATTGTTGAAATGCTTCTCTGCATTAAGTCGCCGAATAGAAGGGACGAGTATATTAAGCAAGTTGCTCCATTAATGGAAATGAAGCCTGCTGAAATGCAGAAGGCCATTAAAAGGCGACAAGATGAGTTCGAAATTGAGCGAAGTAAGGAAATCGATTCGGAAGATGGAGCACTTCCGAAATGGGTTAAAGAGCATGATTTATATGCTAACGGTTTTGTTCAGAATTTTGAAAATTCGAAAGAGCATCCAATGGGAATGTACTTTTTGAATAACAACGGATCCGGAATAACTCGCTCAACAAATTTCACGGTTAAACCACTTTACCACTTATACGATTCGATTAATAATCGACGATTGATTGAAGTAAGTAATTATAGACAAACATCTTTTATTGAAATGCCATCGAGGGCGATGATCTCGCTCGATGCGTTCGAAATTGCTTTGATCGAAAAAGGTGCATTTACAACTGATCCAACTTTTACAAAGGCAAACTTTAAGCGCATGGCAGCTTGGATGAGCGATAACATGCGTAAAGCTTTTGAGCTGAAAACACTTGGTTGGCAGACATTGGAAGGTTTTTTTGCGTTCTCCAATAAAGTGATCTATAATGATGAGCAGCTTGATTATAATGAAATGGGAGCTGTTGATATTAATGACTGCTCTTATATCTCTATGGGTATATCGAATATTCAAAAAGATTTCCGCCAGGAGAATAATATTTACGAGAATGATTTATACCTGAAGCACGTTGATACTAAAGTATCATTTTCGGAGTGGGCTGATCTATTTAATAAAGTATATCCTGATAACGGACCTTTCGGAATTGCTTTTGTGTTGATATCGCTCTTTAAAGATCGAGTAGTTCATGTTACAAAAGTTCCTCACCTGTACTGCTATGGTCCGAAGGGATCAGGTAAATCGGATTTTGCGGAGTCATTAACGTGGTTGTTTTTCTCTGGGAAGAATTCGGATGGCAAATTGATTCAGGGCTTCAACTTGAATCCAGGGCAAAGTACTGTATTCTCGTTTTTCAGCAGGTTAGAAAGATTCCGTAACTGCCCAGCTCTATTTAACGAGTTCGACGAGGACATGATTGAAGATTACAAGTTTGGAGCTTTCAAAGCTGCCTACGATGGTGAAGGTCGCGAGGTTGGTGAAGGAGATACCGGCAAGGCCCGAAAAACGAAAATTCAAAAAGTTCAAGGCACCTGCATTTTAGTAGGGCAGTACTTATCGGTTAGGGATGATGGATCTGTATTGAGCCGATCGATATCAGCTGAATTCAGATTGGAGCGCGTGAAAAAGTTGACTGAGCAGGATATGAAAAACCATCGCCATTTGAAGGATATGGAGGAAAAAGGGTTGAGCGGAATTATAGTAGAGATTCTGAAGCATAGAGATTCTATTATTGATGCTCTACGTCCTGAGTTTTTAGAAGTGTATAAAAGTATTACTGCAGATACAAGAGCTGCCGGCATTAATGCAGAAACTCGGATTTTGAGAAATTACACGCTTTGCGCGACAATGATCAAGATCGCATCCGGAATTTGGAAGCTTCCTTTCACTTATAATGAGTTCTATAAAAAATGCCTTGATACTATTATTTCTCATAATAGAATGCTTCGCGATAACTCAGCTCTTGCCAACTTCTGGAAAATTATTGAGTTTGCATTTGATCAGAAACTGATCAGTATAGGATTTGCTTTCGATATAGAGTTAAAATCAAACTTGGAAGTTGTTAGAGATCGTGATACGACGGAATTGATTTTTGAGAAACAAACTCAGATCCTGATGCTCCGCTTTTCAAACCTATATGGGATTTATTCGAAACTATATAAGGATAGAACCGGGAACAAAGCACCGGAAGAAGAAACGCTGCTTACTTACTTAAAGGATCAGCCATATTATGTAGGGTTGGTTAAAATCCATGGATTTAAAGATAAGCGGACTAGCTGCTATGCTGTAAGGTATAATGATCTTGGAATAGTAATGAATGGTGGCGATGGCATGCTGCCTGATGGAACTCCACCTGATACGCCACCATTTTAATTTCTAATAAGCAATTGCAAAAACATGTAAAAAGTGTTCACAATGTTCACATATTGATAATCAAGTAATTAAAGCGTGAACAGCGTGAACAAGTGGCTAAAAAGCGTGAACAAGTGTGAACAGTGAGAACAGTGTGCAATGAAAACACACATGCTGAACGCTTTTTTGAAAAAAAAATATTGAAAAATGGACCTAAAAACGATCAAAATCCCAAATCTGGGCGGAAAGCTGAACTGCCGCAGCTTCATCCATATTTCGATTCCGGTACCGGTTACGGTTACCGATTCGATGGTTCCTCGGCCATATCTGGTCCAAAATGCGGATGATCCGGATCACCAATTTGAAGCGACTTTGGTGGATTTGGTGAGCTATCAGGTGGATTCGATCCCGAATTTTTATGCCATGCTAAGCCATCAGGTGGATTCAAAAACCTTGAAAAATCAAATAATCGATAACTGGAAATTACGTCCAGAAGATAAAATAACCGTATTCCTATATCAAAAAACCAAGTAAAATGAGCGAACAAAAAAAGTATGAATCGAAACCAGGAGACATTTCGATTTTTACAAACAAGCGCAAAACCGCGCCAACACATCCGTTATTAAACGGTAATTGCATTATCAACATTCACGATTTACGAGCACATGCCGACGCTGCCGGCAACGTGAAATTATTCGTGAGCCTATGGGGAAGAAAGTCGGGAACCGGCGAAGATTTTTGGAGTGGAAAAATTCAACCTCCTGCAGCTCCTACCGGTACTAACGTTATTCCTCCAGGAGGGGATGCTCAGGTGAATAATTCACTTACTCCGGAAGATGAAAGATTTTTAGATGAAATGGCAAACCAAACACCGGAGATGTAATATGGCTGTAGCTATGAAAAAGCCAATTGATATTAAAATGTACTCCGGTGTTGGTTCTGCCGGAGTACGTGTTAAAGGATATGCAGTTAGATATCCTGATGGCAGTATGTCAATTTTTAGTCCTACTACTTACGAATCATTTCCTATTGATCCGAGCTCGTTAAAGGAATGTATTGTAAAAACAAAAGAACCAATTAAAGAATCAACATTTAGAGAGCATTGATATGATACTACCATTCAAAGAGCAATTTGTAGATAAGATTCTTCGAATTGAAAAAAATCATACGATTAGATTGGATGAAAAAAATAGATGGAAGGAAGGTTGCCTAATACATATGGCAACCGGAGTTCGCTCTAAAAATTATAGACAGTTTAATGTAAATCGTCGTGAGTTAAGTATGTGTAAAAGAGTTCAGCAAATAGAGATTATTCGCTGTGATGATTTGCCTAGAAGTCAATATGATGGTTCAGAATATATTTATGATTATTACTCTGATCAGCTAAAAGAAACTTTTCAATTGGTATTTAAAATTAAAATTGATAGCAGATACCTAAATCTCGCAGAAATCACTAATCTCTCTTATTATGACGGATTTAATTGTCCGGAAGATTTATTTGAGTGGTTCAACTTACGCAGTTTTAAAGGGAAATTGATTCATTGGACTGAGTTTAAATATTAGATTAACGTTTCCGCAGCTTGGCGAGGTGCGGGAATTTCACCCACTAAGCCACAAACGAAGTATAAACTTTTAAATTAAACGAATATGTCAAACGAAGCAACAAACCCCGCATCTTGCCAAACTGCTGTTAGCCGTTCGGTTTATTTAGGTCGGGCTGTCAAAGTTCAAAAAGTTTTCTCTTTTGTAAAAGAGGAGCTTCCTTTTAGTTCACTTTACGAAGCCGAAAGCTGGTTGCGTAAACAAGGTTATGTTTATGGCTCACTTTGCGGGGATGCTCCAATAGCTGTTAGAAAGGGTGAAGATTTTTCACATTATGATTTACCTGAAAAATGGAAAAACTTTTCAGATGAAGATAAGGCATACTGTGATGGTGTTTTAGTTAGTCAAGATTTTAGAAATTGTCCAGTTACGGTGTTTCTGTTTAACTGACGGCTAACTCGCTTATAGACGTAGTATTATATCGCATATACAACATGAAAAAAGTCGAATTCAAAACACTTCAAACATCTTTAATAGATGGCGGATTTAAACTTGTAAATGAAAACTCTCCTGCTGAAGAAAGGAATAACAAAATCACATGCGTTATTATAGGTGTTGAATTTGAAAAGTTACCTTCGACAGTTAGAGCAATGGTAGAAAATGGTCAGGTTTTACTTGCAGTAGACGATAAGGAAGCTAATAAATTATTACGTTTAAGAGGGTTATTACCTTTGATGGAAGAAAATAGGCCGCATGATCCGGAAGAACTGATTAATAATATAATCAAGTCCGCAGCGGAATTCAATCCTGAACCATTACCCAATATTGACCTTAAAGCGTTTTATGCCGGAGGAACTCAGGAGTATAAACGGAAAAAGCAGAGTGAGAAGTATAGGAGTAGGAGATAATTTGTCATTTTCGGTATCAGTGAAAATGACGAATTGTCTGTTGGTAATGTTATACGATTGTTAATAATTATCCCTTTGCTAAAGAGGTTTTATCTTGTTCTTTTGCATTATTAATTAACTTATAAACCCATGATTACAAAGAAAACAGTATTTATTACCGGTGCTGGCGCAAGTTCAGCATATGGATTTCCTATTGGTAAAACTTATAAAGAATCTATTGTTAAGGCTGCAAGAGAACTCAATGATCAATTATATTATACAAAGCTAAATGGGCGAAATGTTTGGGATTATAGTGATGTAGTGGATTTAATTTCGAAATTTGAAAAATCAGATTTTAATTCATTTGATGATTGGATTTCATTAAATTCAAATAAAAGTAAAGTTTTAAAAATGATCATGGCACATGCAATGATTATAGCTGAAAGTAAAAGTAATATTCATGAGTGTGATGATAAGGATAATTATTTAAAGACGATATGGTTAAAGGTAATTGATGGTGTTAATAGTTATGAAGATTATTTTAAAAACAATGTTTCATTTGTTACATTTAATTATGATAGATCTATTGAATATTATTTATGGGAAAATATAAATTCAAGTTTCGGTGATTGTACTGATGGTCAAAAGATAGAAATGTTTGAGCATATTAAAATATTTCATGTATATGGTTCAATACCATTTTATGTTGATTCATATGAAAACACTCAATTAAGAGATTATTTAGCTTTTGAAAATAAATCATATATCGACCAGAATTATTTTGATTTACTGTGCGACATTTCTTATAAATTAAGAATTGTTCCTGATTTGAAAACCGATTTGTTTTCACATGTAGTGTTTGATTCGTGCAATAAAATTATTATCCTTGGATTTGGTTTTGATAAAAATAATGTCAGTTTATTGAACCTTAATTCCTCTAACCATTCCGGAAATATAATTTCAACATGTAAAAGTTTGTCAAACCAACGTAAAGATGAATTGAAATTGCAAATGCGTAAATTTAATGGAATGTATAGATTGACGTTTAGTGAGGAAACAATTGTTGATGTTCTAAACAAGTATTTAAATCTTCCCTTTACTTAATCCCCGATTCTTAAAACCTTCGTGGTTGAATCCTGGATCAATACCATTAATTGATCATAGGGCTTATTAAGACAGAGGGGGCTCAGGAGTATAGAAGGAAAAAGCAGAGTGAGAAGTATAGGAGTAGGAGATAAAAAAAGCCCCTAGTTTAGGGGCTTTTATAACGTTCCCACGCTTGGCGAAGGTGGCGATTTTAACCACAAATGCCAATGCGGAGAACCAATGTTGAATGCAGCAGTAATTGTCAAGCGGAGTACTGCACCGCCACTTTTGCCAAACGTGTGTTATGCGTTCGGCTTTTTATTAACTTTAATCAAATTTTAAAATATGGAACTATCACACAATGTATTAGTAATCGAGAGCTTATCAACTATTCCTGAGCATAGCGATAACATCGTTAGGATTAAAGGAGAAATGAATGCTATAATTAAATTTCATTGCTCTGTAAATGGAAATCATTTCAGAAGCCTAACAATAAAATCAGAAGGTAAAGCCTATTCAGATATTGATGCTTTAAAACAGGCTATTCAGAATTTCCTTAATGGTGATTTTTATTCTGAAAACAGATATTATGACAGAGAAATAGAAAGTTTTGCCTCTAATAAAATACATCACATAGATATTCAAGTTGGCGAACCTTTCAAGTCATTATTTGAACAGATTTTTGATATGTCAAACTGGGAAATTCCAAAACGTGAATTACCAATCTGAGGCGTTTCATAAGCTGACGCATAACTCTCTTATAGACGTAGTATTATATCGCATATACAACATGAAAAAAGATGATGTGAAAGTATATGCATCTTTAAGAGCTGAATCTAAATATGCAGTTGAAGAAATTTTATCAAAGTTCATATCAAAGGGAATAGATCTTTTGAATGATCATTATATGATTGATGTACTTAATAGGTATAAGAATGATTTGAAATTATCGCTCATAGATAATAATCTGTCCTTTACTTAATACTTATTTCTTAAAACCTTCGTGGTTCAATCTAAAAACTAAAATTGAACCACATGAAAAAAGGATTTTCATTACGGGGTGTTCTCAGCTGCCTGATGGCTTTACTGATTACTTCCTTTTGTTTGGTGAGCTGCACGGATTCGAAAGCCGTTATTCCAGGACTGGAAAACGAGCGGTTGAGTATTGATGCTACTACCGGAAATTATAATTACGCTGCTATTGATGCAAATGACTTTCAAACAGCATTGAATCAAACAGCTAGTTATCCCATTGGTAAGGTGGAGATCGCCGCCGATGAGGTTACGGGAAAGTTTATTCTTCCGGTACAGTTAAAATCTAAATCAAAGCAGTTGGAGATTTGCAATGGATCTATTAATGGATCGTTGACTCGTCCGTTGCCGGCTAATATGAAACAAGCTGTTGATAGTGCAGGTAATTGGTACCAATACCGGTTTAATATTCACGATATCTCATTTACTGGAAGTGGCACAAATGGTATAAGTTTAAATTGCACCTACGGTAGTCGAATAAGTAACTGCACCTTTAATGGGAAAGATACAGCCTTAATAGGAATATTTTGTTTGAAAACAGTTGTAGAAAATTGCCTATTTACTAATAGTAAGTTTGGTGGTTCAATATTTATGACTGGAGTAAATAAAATTCCCGGCGCAGGAGCAAGCACGTCAGCGTCCAATATCACTTATTACGTAAGTAATCGAGTATTCAACGCTCCCGGTGCATTATTCGGAGCTGCCTTCTTTGGTTGCTCCGGTACATGGGTAAGCAATTACACTGGGGAAGGAAAATCGCCCATTAATCACATTATCGATGACGATCAAAATTCAACCACTTGCTTTAATAGTCACTACGATAATCTGTGGTTTGAAAGCATTGCAACGGGTTCAGCTCTATTGATCAAGAAACGACAAGGTATTGCTGATATTATTAGTCCTTATCCACAATACCCAATGACATTAATCGATGCTCAAAGCTATGCAGGAGCTGTTCAAGTTAACGTAAGCAACTTATGCTGGATTCCCTCAGGCAGTAAATTTGCTACTTATGGTAATTGTAGATTTAGATTTAAAGATCTCTATAATAATTTGAAGGTTGATTCTTCCCTTTTTTGGGTAGGGAATAAATTCCCTAATGTTTTAGTACAGGAAAATCTCACCGATAAGGGGATTGTGGTAAAGCAACTTCTATCTGGAAAGCGGATTTAATCTCTTGCGGGATGGAGCAGAGGTAGCTCAACAGACTCATAATCTGTAGGTCGGGGGTTCGAATCCCTCTCCCGCTACTAGTTTACCGTTGAAGGAAATTCTTAATGTTAGTATTACCTCTGATGTAACGGCATAGTGCAATCTTCTGAAAAGTATTTTTGAAATATGACGGAGCAACTTATTATTTCAATTCCTACCAGAATTCACTATAAAAAGTTTATTGAAAAGGAGTATGTGAATACGGTTGTGCTTACTAATCCATTTGGAGCGATCGTGTATCATCTGCTCAAAAAAGAAAAAGCTGATAAGTATTCGGAAGATATTCTTTCGAAGTTTCCTGTTTCAATGGATATGAAGCTTGCAGCTTATAAGTTGGAACGAAAATATCTTAATCCTTATTTATCTGCTCAGGGAGTTCACGATTTAAACATGATCATTGAATCGATGTTTAAGCGTGAACTTTTTCGTTATGTAGCAGCTAAACATGCTTTAGGTGTTGAGCGGCAAGATGCGATTCAGGATTTTATGAATCAGTATAATTTACTCGATTCAGATATATCGCATGAAGCTTTACGACGTGCTGAATGGAGATATAGAGTAGGAAAAAGATCAGCTTAATTATAAATATTTTGCAATATAACGTTACATGAAAAACATCCCTGGACTTACACCAACCGAGCCAAATATTGGATCTGTTCGTGATATTCTATTTGTGCCAACTACAGAGGTTGATTTTATTAAACCTGCTGTTGATGGACTATTGGAATTTGATGCATTGCAATTTGAAACTGCTCCGGCTCCTGTATATAAATTGGAGTTTACTACCGATACCGGTCGTTACAAATATGAGAAAGTAAAAGGTGATCAAGGTATTTACTTTAAGTTGAAAATTACTGGATCTATTCCGAAAGATTATGCTTTCCGTGCTGAGACTTTTGCGGATATGGATAATCGAAAGTTCTTTGTTATTACGCGAGATAATAATAACAAGCCGCGATTACATGGTTACATCGATTTGGATGGTGAGAAATACGGTATGACTTTTTCGGAGGATTTTGATACAGGTGGAAAGCGTTCTGATTTCTCAGGATTCGATTTTCAGTTTTATATGGAGAGCCGATATCGTCCGCGTCCGATGGAAGAGATTAGTTCTATTCCAATTGATCCAGGGTTTCCTTCTGATCCTGATACCGGAGCCGGTGGCATTGGTGTTCCGATTGATGGTGGCGAGGTTTAATCGTTTGTCCTTTAGTATGCTATAATACGTCCATAGTTTTGGATCATGTTTAGTAAACTGCTCTCATCTATTTTACGCGGCCATTGGGCGATCGATCCTCGTTTTGCGCAATCGCAAATGCCGATGGTTGCTCGTTTAATTAAGGGCGACGGTAGTGTAGAGTTCAAAGGATCAAGATTTCAGGCAATGGACGATGATGAAGTTGGAGAGAATAAATCTCTTTGGCCATTATGCTTAGTCCAAACTTCTGCTGGTACGGTTCAAGCGAGTCGTTACCGTTCTTTTTCTGAAGCTCCTGCTGGATCAATTGCATTGATACCAATTGCAGGAGCCATTACTAAATACATGGGGGATTGCGGTGAGCCTGGTGCTCAATTGTATTCTTCTTGGGTAAATGAAGCATCTGCAGCCCCGAATATTAGTGCAATCATTTTAAAAATTGATTCTCCGGGAGGGATGGTTGATGGTACTCAAACTTTGGTTGATGCCATTACAAATTCTGAAAAGAGAACTATTGCTTTTATTGATGACGGTATGGCCGCTTCGGCCGGTTACTGGATTGCTTCTGCAGCTGACGAAATTTATGCTTCACGTGCCACTGATTCTATTGGATCAATTGGCGTTTTCTGTACTCTATACGATTTCACTGAGTACTTAAAAATGGAAGGAATTGTTGCTCATCAAATTTATGCGCCACAATCAACCGATAAGAATGCTGACTACAAAGAAGCTATTAAAGGCAATTATGAGCTAATTCAGGCAGAACTAAAGGTTCTTGCCAATACGTTCATTAAATCGGTTAAAAAGAGCCGTGGCGACAAATTAAATCTTGATGCCGGTGATCCATTCACTGGTAAAATGTTTTTTGCTCCGGAAGCTTTGGCAATCGGACTTATTGACGGTATCAAATCTTTTGATGAAGTGATCGGTGTTGCCGATGGATCTTCATCTTCAAATAATTCAACAAAAAAATCTTCTTCCATGTTTGGAAATAAATTCCCTGCTCTAACAGCTGCCATCGGCGTAGCTGCTGATGCTCATACCGAAGAATCGGTTGCATTAATTAATCTTCAATTAGAAGAAAAAGGTATTTCCGGATTAACGATTGTGCGTGATGCAGAATTACAAACGGCTCAGGATACCATCGCCACTCTTACGAAAGAGCGTGATGAAGCTAATACAGCTGTAGCAACTATCACAGCTGATCGTGATTCATGGAAAACGAAAGCAGAAGAATTCGGTGATCAACCGGGAGCAACTGCAACTCGTGTAAAGAAGGAGAAAGATGCTTCTGCTGAAGATGCAGGTGAATTTAAATCTGATCCAAATGCTTCGTGGAATCAGAATGCAAAAAAAGTAACCGGAGCATAATATTTTAACTATTCAACCTCTAAAAATAAAATGGCAGATTTAAATGTAACCCAGCTGAATACTGAACTTGGTGCGTACTACCGCCAACGTAAGAATGAGATCATGCAGAAGCTTTATGCTAATGAAGATGCTCGTAAACTTTTTACTGTAGTATCAGGTGTTCAAGATGAATATGTGATGACTGAACTTGAAGTTCAGGAAATGATCCAGCCGTTCCAATCGGGATGGACTCCTAAAGGTGAAGTGAAATTTAAGCCTGAGACGATCAAAGTTCGTTCTGTTAAGGTCGATTTCCCTTTCACTCCAAAGAAATTGGAAGCGACATGGTTAGGCTATTTGAAAACAAATGGTTCTAAGCCGGAAGAGTATCCGTTCGTTCAATACATCTATGAGCAAATCCTTGTGAAGGTAGCTCGTGAGGTGAACAACGTTACAATTAACGGTGTTTATGTGGCTCCAACTGCTGGAACTGCCGGTTCTGCTGCTGCTGCATTCAATGGCATCTTAAAAGTGGTTACTGATGCCATTACTGCATCTAAAATCACTCCGATCACTACAGGAGCTATCTCTTCAACAAATGTTGTCGATAAAATCGAAGCTATTGTTGATGGTATCCCTGCTGATCAGCGTTCTCAGCCATTAACAATGTTAATGAGCCCTACGCTTCGTACAATGTATTTCCGCAAACGTCGTGGCGATTTCGGAAGTAATATTGATTACAAAGCAGGTGAAGAAATGGTTGACTTTACGAATGTTCGCATCGTATCGCCGACTTACATGAATGCTTCTCAACGTGTAATCGTTACATCTCCAAACAACTTGTTGTTATTGGAAGATGGTGTTAACGAAGAAGAAAATATCATTGTTCAAGCTAACCGTCGTGAGCTTGAATTAATGATGGACTTCAAACGTGGTGTTGGATTCGGTATCATCGACGGAATGGTTTGGACTAACGACCAAGCTTAATTTCAATCTTGAAATTCTAACCTCGATATGGATATTAAAAAATTCACAGAGCAATCACCTCTAGCAGAGGTGATTGCTTCATACGAAGAACTTGCTGCTGCTTACAAAGTAAGCGAAGATAAAGTTGGAGAATTGCAACTTGAAGCAGGTGAAGCGACTAAAACAATTGATGATTTGACTGCTAAACTTGAAGCTGCTACAGCTCAAAAGTCAACAGCTTCAGTTGTTGTTACTCATGATAAGAAAGATTATCATGTTATTACTCCGAAATTCAATTTCGAAGGCAAAGATTATGTTGCTGAAGATTTGAAAACTAACACTAAGCTTTTAGCTGAGTTAGTTAAAATCGGATTTGGTGGACTTGTTGAAGTTCGCGAAAGAAAAAAATCTTAATCATTTTAAAACCTCTTTCTAAAAAATGGACTACCTTGATGTAGCCGGTCCTTCCGGAACCGAAGATAACATGGGCGGAACCGCTCAGAAGATTTATTTTGCTCCTGTTCGTGATATCCTCACTATCCAGGAGCCTACTGCTTCTCCAACAGCATTGGGTGATCTTGTTACGATCTCTACTGCTCACGTGATGAAAACAGGAAAGAAATTCCATGAGTTGTATCTTACTATGGATACTGGTGAGATCGATGATGAGCCTACAGGCGATCGTGATGCTCGTGGAGTAAAAAGTACATTGAAAGGAAAAACTCCTGGACAGAATGCTGCTTTACTTGGATTCATGAGCCAAGCTAAAAATGATCGTTTCATTGTACTTGTGCCTTTGGCAGATGGTACTATCCGTCAAATCGGAAGCGGTCAATTCTATGCTGAAATCATGGGTAAAGTTGTTTCTGCTAAGAACAGCTCTGGCTATCGCGGAATTGAATGGACTATTGAAGGTTTCGGCCCTCGTCCAATCATCTACGCTGCAGCTGTTCCATTAACTGCAGGTGTTTAATATTTAGCAGCATGGGAAAAGCTGAAATGCCTAAAATCGTTACTAAGCAGTTAGGCAAGTTTGAGATCATCGGTGTTAAACCAGGTCCTGTTTTATTTAATAAGAAAACAATCGACCTTGATCGCATTACTGAAGCTGAAGCTGAGAAACTTTTGGAGGAAGGGTTACCTTACATTCAAAAGAAAATTGTAACGAAATCTCCTGATAAAATTGCAGGAGCAGAAGAACCGAAATAATTGATAACGGGATAATTTGAGGGAAAACGCTACTGGAAACGGTAGCGTTTTTTTTGTCCTTTCTATGGCAATTGCTTTTGCTCAATTTTGATGCATGGCAATTGTGCACTTAACTGCTTGGGTGGAAGATCGTGAATCCTCTTATGAGGATGGTTTGAGGCTTTATAGGGAGTTCGGCTCATCAAATTTCTTGATGAAACTTTTTGATAAAGGCGAAACGGTCTATTCGCGCGAACGACTCAGGCAAGAGCTAACTACGTTATCTCAGGAAATTATTGATAATCCGCAGTTGCTTAAAAAGCAACCGGTACCAACTTCAAAAAAGGTTGAAGTTCCGCCGATGGCCGTTTATCAAAAGCCACCGGTTCCTGAAGATACCAGTAATTACCCGGAAGAACTTCAAAAGAAAATTGCTTTAAAAGGATCGCTTTATAAAAAAGCTTGTTGGTTGCATTCTCAACTAAATTTCATGGCTTCGAATGATGAAAGAAAAGTTGCTGCTGAATTGATCATTGATCACTTTAAAAAGATTCAGGAGGTTTGGGATGAGCTTGATTACTATGCTGAGCATAAGGTGCTAAAAAGTTCCATCGGTTATGAGTTTGAAAAGATGTCAACTTATGAGTTGATTAAGCGAAAAAATAATTTGCGAACGTATGTTTCGAAGCATTCCGGGAATGAAGATAAGGCTGCTAAGGTGATTGAATGGAACGCTCAAATTTTAATGATTGATCAGATTATTGCTAACCGCGATTAATATGGCTCTTTTTACTTTAGCTGATCTGGAAAATAAACCATCGGATTTTAATTCCTGCAGGATATGGACCGAAGTGAATTCGGATCAGATTTTTGTCCGTAATCAGGATTTATTGGATACTCTTTTCCCTGGACTTCCGGTAAGTAAGGATATCCATTTTATTTCGAAAGGGGATTGGAGTACGCATGACTTAGTTTTTCACCTGATGAAGTTTACCGGTCCTTCGGAACTATATTTTACTTCTTACAGCTTACGTGAATATCCTGTTAGGTTATTGCTTAATGCGCTCGATACTGGAATGCTTAGAAGTGTTAAGTGTATTCTCGATTCGAAAGTGAAAAGCCGGTTGCCGGATGTATTCCATTTAGCAGCTCACAACTTTGCTGAAGTAAAATTGACTGAATGCCATGCTAAGGTTACTGTTATTAAAAATGCCGAGCATTCTATTACGATTATGGGGAGTGCCAACTGGACGAACAATCCGCGAATAGAAGCAGGATTTGTTTCGATGGATAAAGCTCTGGCTGATTTTCATATTGATTGGATGGAAAAGTGTATGAAGAATTCAAATGCGTTCGAGTGATGGAATATACGATAGAACAATTGAACGAGGTGAAAGAGTATGCCGGGTTACTTTTCGCTCCAAAGAAAATTGCACGTATCCTGGGTGTGGATGAAGCTACGTTTGTGAGTGATTTAAATAATGAATCAACGGAAGTTTCAAAAGCTTATGATAAAGGTCGATTGCTAACGGAAGCGGAGCTCCGTACTTCTATTTTAAGATTGGCAAAGCAAGGTAGTTCGCCAGCTCAAACATTGGCGATTAAGCTTCGTGATGAGCTGCAGTTAGATATTCTTAATTCTGGTATGCATGAATGATAAGGTAAGTACTTACGATCGATTAAGGACTTTTTATGTGGAAGGTGATGAGTCGGTTTTGCTGCCGGGGGATAAGGCGATCCTCGCTCGATGGGAAGAAGCTTTTACATTTTTGCGTGATACTAAAAATGTTTCGCAGTCTGTTGCTATGCTTCAGCGCCGTTTCCCGGATGTTTCTCGTCGTACACTTTACCGCGATGTGAATGATGCTCTTCGCTTATTTGGAAACATAATTGAGTATTCTAAGGAAGCAATGAGAAATATGATCAACGAGTTTACAATCGATTATTTGAATCGATGTAAATCAGTTGGTGATCGTGCGAATGAAAGCAGAGCTTTAGCCATTCTTGTTAAAAATAATAATACGGATAAGGATAACGAGGGTGAAGTTGATCCTTCTAAGTTCTTAACAGAACCTCCGGTTATTGAAATTCCTGCTGAAGTTGTGGGGGCTTTAAATGCTTTGCTGATGCAAGGAAGTGTGAATCTAATGGAGCTAAGAGCTCGTGAAACTAAATTGATTGAAGATGGCTCTAGAGTTCAACCTGCCGCAGCTTCTGCTGGCGACAGCTCCACAGCGTGAGAAGTTTTTAGAAGGGGGTCGTGGTGTTGGTAAATCAACCAGTATCGCCTATGAAATGAAAGAGGTTATCCATGATATGCCTCGTTCTAATAATTTCATTGTCGGAGAAACGTACCAGCAAATCCTTACCAGGACGCTTCCAAGTACGATTGCCGGTCTCGAGCGTTTGGGCCTTAAAAAGGATATCCATTTTTTTGTTGGTCGCCGTGCTCCCCGAAAGTTTAAATGGGATGAACCGTATCAGCCGCCGCTGAATTATGATAAGGCAATCCATTTCTATACTGGTGCTGTTTATGCTTTGATTTCTCAGGATCGTGTTGGCTCCGGTCGTGGTTTAAATACGGATTCCGGAATTGGTGATGAGATGAATTTGCTGAAGAAAGATCAGCTTGATTTTGATGTGATGGCTACTATGCGCGGATCTGATCCGCGATTAAAAGGAAGGAAGAAGTATCGCAATACTTTGTTTGTTGGCACTACTCCGTTAACTGCTGCCGGCAAGTGGGTTTTTCAGAAGGAAAAGGATGCAATGATTGACCCTTCTCGGACGCTTTATTTACGCGCATCGAGCAGGGAAAATATTAAGATTCTCGGCGAGGATTGGTTTCGAGATATGAAGCGTACTATGCCGAAATATCTCTTCGATGCCGAGATTGAAAATGTTCGACCGGCTAACGTCGATGATGGCTTTTATCCGCTACTTAATGAGAATCATTTTTATACGAATTTCAATTATGACTACTATGATTCTCTTAAGCCTGGTGTTGTTGTTAAATCGGTTGATTCTCGTGGCGATCGTGATGTGGATGATCGTGCACCATTGGAAATTTCGGTGGATTGGGGTGCATCGATTAACAGCATGGTTGTATGTCAACAGTTCGGTGATGAGTTCAGGGTACTGAAGGAATTCTTTGTTAAATCTCCTAAGATTCTGGATGCATTATTTAACGAGGAATTTATACCTTACTACCAGCACCACAAGAAAAAGGAAATCCTATTTTGGTATGATCGTAATGGTAACAGTAAGGTTGCTAATTCCGATATGAGTTTCGTTGAGCAGGCGCGTAAGCTATTGGAGAAAGCTGGTTGGGAAGTAACACTAATGTCTAGGGGACTGGATCCTTTCCATCAGGATAAGTATATCCTATGGAATGCTTTGCTTGGTGAGTCTAACGTACGGATGCCGGTGATCCGTATCAATAAGGCTAACTGTCCTTACCTGATCGTATCGATGCAGAACGCACCGGCTAAGGATATAAAGGGTATTCAGAAGGATAAGAGTAGTGAGAGGAAGAAGGACCTACCACAGGAAGAAGCTACTCACTTATCGGATGCTATTGATATTGTTGTATTCGGTAAGTTCTGGGAGCTGATGGACTCATCAGGTCTATGGCTTCCGAATGTGATACTCAGGTAGCCTGGTGTATTACTAACTATTCTATCTTTGCCTATCCTATTACATCAAAGAAAAGGTACTGCTGTCCCCCGACACAGTATGATGTAGTAGGATTTATTTTTTTATGTGTGTGCTTGGTCATGCATAGGGGACTCTAAATTTTTATGGTTATGCAAGGCGCAAGGTAGGGGGATGCCATTTCATATTTCCCGCTTTCCCTCATGGCAATTGCCTTTAAGCGATAGGGCGGGCGCTCACTTCGTGCAGAATTTGACACTTTTGAAAGTGTGGAAGGTTTACAAAGAGGTGGTTTTTAAAAAATTGTGATTTTTTGCTTGTCTTTTATTCGATTTTTTAGGGTTAAAAATGTATATATATAGTTGATTGTCAATGTGTTTAAAGTTGCTTTTTATCTCTGAAAAACTTGATTGATATTTATATATTTTGTATTTTTATGTTGTAAATTATTAACCCTTAATTAATTATGATTAAAATTTCAAATGTTCGCCCGTTAACAGTGGCGGAAGGTTTCACAAAAAAGCGTTATCCTCGTATTAATTTCGGGGGTAAATGGTTGCTTGATCTTGGTTATAAGGTCGGCGATCGGTTTGAGTTGGAGATTGTCGGCGATTGCATGACGATTAGAAAAGTAGAAAAGGAGGTGAAAAATGTTTGATGACCTTTATACGGTCTTTCTTTCCTTTCTTGATTCTATTTTTTATGAAGGGTATGCGGAGCAGTTAGCTGCTGAAAATCCGGATGCCTTTAGTCAGGAGTGGCAGGAGTTTGCCGATAATTACAGAAAGTAAATTTTTACTTTTTGAAGCGGACGCCCAGGGCGCCGCTTTTCTGCACTCCATTCGCTCCTCAAAAATTGTTGAGTATTCGTCGCTCATTACGTGCAAAAAAGCGGCGGGATAAAATTGCCACCGGCAATTTTTAAAAACGGTACCCCATTAATTCACCTAAATCGGATTGAATTTTATTAAGATGGATATTTTAATCTTGTAAAGTTTATGAGGAAATCTGCATTTTTCTTATCTTTTAACCATGCTTCTACTATTTCTCCTTCATTTTCAAATTTCCCTGTAATTTTTGTGTAGTTATTAGGAAACATTTCCCAAAAATCATCTATTCTATTGCATGTAATTTCTCCGTTAACAAATATTTTTAGTCTTATTGTATCGAGAGCTTCGATGCATTTGCAATTTTCAATTCCATGAAAATCCATTGTGCCATTGAATTCTAATATTCCATGACTTTTGAAAATTTCCTCAATCTTATTATTGGATAAGTTTTTTACTTTTGATGTGATAATCATTGTTTTAAGTTTTAGTTTAATCAAATTTACCCAATAGTTTTCTTTTAAATACATATGATTTGGTTAGTTATCAGTATGTTGTGGTTAGTAAAATATATCCGTTTTTTTAGCTTTACTGATATTAATTAGCTATTTTATAGTATGGATCCTGATGATCGTACAACTGTTTTTTTTGTCCTTTAGTAAAAGCACTAATAGGGTGAAATTAGCCCTATGATTTTGCTTAAAGATGCATTGGATATTATGGATGCCAGAGATCCTAATGGTGATCCTGTTAGATTCTCGTTGCGTTTTGTGAAGCTTTCTACTGGTGAGATTATTTCTATTGATAAGGCTCACCGTTCGTTCACTAAAACTGCCGGCATTGGAGCTCCTGCTGTTGCTAAAGGTGAAGTGAAATCTAAAAGCCCTAACCATTTACTGAATGATACACGAAATATTGTGGTTGATTCTAGTAATGAGGTTAGGAAGGTGAAAATTCGCCTCATTACTCACATTAATAATATTCCTGTAGTTTACTGATGGCTAACGATAAAATTGTTTGGGATAGTGAACATTCAGGTTTTTTACCTGAAGCAGGTGCTTTTTTTATTACTACTGGTAAAAGTGCAGCTGCAGGCGGCGGATCTGATGCTAGCGGTGCAGGTGCAAAAAGCACGTATGCTCCGGAACGTTCTTCAGATTCAAAACCATGGTCTCCCTGGGGAGCGGATAATTTGTTTCCGCAAAATCTTATTTCTATTGTTTCGAAAAATACGGTTGCTCCTCCAGCTTTGGCTTTTAAAGCAAAAGCGATGTATGGCAAAGGTGTTAAACCTGTTATTGTAGAGCTAAATGAGGATGGTACCGAGAAAATTACTCAGGTAACTGATCCTGCTATTTTAGATTTTTTCCGCGTTAATAAAGTGCAAAAGTTAATGCGTGAGATTATATCGGATTTTGTGTGGTTTAATAACGCATTTCCGGAAATTATTTTGAATAAACGCCGCGACAAGATTGTGAGGATGTACGTGAATGAAGCTGCTGAATGTCGCTGGGGAAAACGTAATCTGAATAACGGTTATATTGAACGCTGCTACGTAGCTTCTACATGGCCATCGCCGCGAGTGAATGAGTTGAAGTCTGTTCCTGCTTTGGATGCATACGATGCTTTAGATCAACTGGCGAGTGGTTCAGCGTATAAGTACGTAGTGCCCGTAAGCACTCCGTCGCCAGGTAAGAGCTATTATCAGAGTGCCATGTGGGAAGGTGCTTTTACAAATGGTTGGATTGAGATTGCAAATGAAATTCCTCAGTTTAAAAAGGCGATGTTTAAAAATCAGATGACTATTAAGTATCTGATTAAAATACCGTATGACTATTGGGAAAATTTATTTAAACAAGGTGGTGTTACTTCGGCTGATGCTAAAAAATCGTTGATGTCTGAAAAGCTTCAGGAGGTGAATGATTTTCTTACCGGAACATCTAATTCAGGAAAAGCTTTTGTTTCTCACTTCGGTACTGATCCTATGACTAAAAAAGAGTTACCAGGATGGCAGATTGAAGCGATTGATGATAAGTTTAAAGATGGTAAATGGTTGCCGGATTCCGCTGCTGCTAATTCTGAGATTCTGTTTTCGATGCATGTGGACCCTTCAATTTTTGGAGCGGGCATGCCTGGTGGTGTATACTCGGGATCTAGTGGTAGCGGATCCGACAAACGTGAAAGTTTTTTAATCACTACGGCACTATTGCAGCCGGAGCGTGATGCTATTGTTGAGCCGCTTAATCTCATTCGTGATTTTAATGGTTGGGATAAGCGTATCCAATTCAGATTTGAAGATGTGGTTTTAACTACGCTGGATACTGGTGCCGGCACTAAAAAAGTTCTGAGCTGATGGCATTGATAAGAAATATTGAAGAGGTTAAACAGCATCTTCCTGTTACTGTTGCTCAAAGTATCGAAAACCTCGATACTTATATTGCTTTGGCTGAACAGAAATTCATTATCCCTGAATTTGGTTCTGAGACGTACGATTATATTCTTACGAAGTATAATGCGAATACTATTTCTGATGCAAAGGATGTTGAATTGCTGAATTTATTGCAGAAGGCTGTTACTTTTTATGCGTACATGCTTTACATCCCGGTTGGTCAGTTACAGATTAGCGATAACGGAATCAGAATTGCGGTTACAGAGAGTTTAAAAACTGCTTTCGATTGGCAAATTGATGACTTGGAAGAGTCGTTTAAGGATGCCGGTGATACTTGTGTTGAATTAATCTTTCAACACTTGAATAAATACATCTCTTTTTTCACTGCTTATGCTGCTTCGAATGCATTTATAGAGTGGAAAAAGCAGTTTATTTCTACTGCAAATCAGTTCAATTTACGTTGTTCGGTACCGATTACGCATAGAATTTTCAAGAAAATTTCGATGGATATATTGATCTGCCAGAGCAGAGATATAAAATCGATGCTTGGAAATCCTTTTTATGCTGATTTACTGCTGAAATGGAAGAATAATAACATTACCGGCATTTATGTAGAGATTATTGAAAAAATACAGTTTGCAATGGCAAATATTGCGCTTGCCGGCGCTGTTAAAAGTTTGTCGGTTGGTGTGAATGATTTGGGTGTAAATGTCTCGACAAACTCAATTTTCAAGCAAAAAGTTAAGACTCCTGCCACAAATGATCAGGCTTCAGGGCTGATTGAAAAGCTTTTGAATGATGGCAATTATTGGTTAGGGCAGTTAAAGCTTTTGTTAGAGGCAAATCGTACTGATTTACCTCTGTATGCAGATGCTTTTCCTGTTAGTGATACAAATGGATCAGTGTTTATTGAGAATAAAAAAGAAAACGGATTGTACTTTATATGAGCTACCTTCTTATGTTGTTGGATGTGATTAATCCGGAGCAGCTTTCTGCTTCGAGTGTGGTGAATGGAATTTTGATTGCCATTACCGGGTATTTTTTGAAGGGTGTTTTAGAACGCTTAAAAGAAGTACAGCAAATTTCAGTTTCGTTGCAGCAGGAAATTGCTTTGCAGAAATTGGAGAGTGCAAAAAATATTGAACTAGTGAAAGCTGAGTTCAAATTGGAATTGGAAAAACGATTTGCTGAATTACACGAATCTCACTAATGGCAGATATCAATAAATCTTTACAGAAGCTTTATCCGATTGAGGGCGGATACGTAAACGATAAGACTGATCGTGGTGGTGAGACTTATCGTGGTATTACGCGAGTGAATTGGCCCAAGTGGAGAGGTTGGGCGATTATTGATGCTTTGAAAGCTGAACCCGGATTTCCGAAAAACTTAGCAAATCATCCTGAATTGATGGAGATGGTACCGGAAGTTTACCAGTGGTACTGGAATTCAATTGGCGGTCCGAAATTGGAAAGCCAGGAAATTGCAGATGAGCTTTTTGATACGGCCGTAAATACCGGGCCGGTTGTTGCCGTTCGTATTGCTCAACAAGCTTTGAACTTTCTTAATAAGAATGGTTATGAGTTTGCCGATATGGAAGTGGATGGTAAAATGGGGCCCAAGACTTTAGAGTTAATTAATGGTTACAAGTTTGAAAAATCCTTGATGAAAGCTTTGAATGCTTTACAGGGGAAACATTATATCGATTTTGTTTTAAAGGATCCGACTCAGGAGAAATTTTTCCGTGGTTGGTTAGAACGCTGCTAAAATGGTAATTGGAGAAACTAAAAATATCACAATCACTTTTGCAACAAATATTGTTGCGGATCTTACTGATGCCTCGGTAACTGAATTGAAACTTCATGTTGCTGTTGGTAGGAGAGTGCTATTGAAGTTTAAGAAGGGGGCCGGTACCGGATTCGATGGTGATATTACTGTTGATGATAATTTAAAAAATCGTGCTTCTGTTTTAATTACTGAAGCAATGTCGAATAGACTTGTTGAAGGTAAATTAATGGCAGAGGTTTGGTTGACTCAGGTTATTAATGGCACATCAAAAACAAGAGCTTTTGATGTTGCAATTGACAATGGTGTTGTTGTTAAACCAATAGGAGGCTAATATGTCGGATATAACTGTTGAGATTGTCGATGAAGTATCGTCGAGCGTTTCTGTTGAGTTATCAGATCCGCTAATTCCCGTTTTTGTTGGGTTTAATGAGACTGATGCTACTCCTGGACCTACAGGCC
>ENA-UOYA01001220-UOYA01001220.1-activated-sludge-metagenome-genome-assembly--contig:-NODE-1220-length-28576-cov-29.803408_pt1 | contig 28576 bp, 28 predicted proteins | sample MGYA00238163_ERZ764804 | MGnify/ENA primary metagenome ERZ764804 (study PRJEB28919, sample SAMN05720223) | activated sludge metagenome | isolation source: Anaerobic digester | place: Hong Kong... | reverse complement strand
AAGCTTCCATATTGGGCAGACCCATCATGCCAAAACCGATACCGGCCATGACAATCCGGCTGGACGCTGCTGGTCTTTTTTTGTCCAGACCAAGAGCCGAAGCCCGGACAATAGCCGGGAAACCCAGTCCGCAAGCCGCGGTCAGCGAAGCTGTTTTTAAAAACTCACGCCTCGAAATTTTTTCTTTCCGCCCGCTCATTATTTTTCCTTTCATTTTTCGGGGGTTCAAAGGTCTAAATTTCTCTTCATCTCTTTTACTTCAAACTGGAAATTAAATCAAAGAGAAAAGACTGTTTATAGCGAGCGTCGCGCGACATAAGGCAATAAGTTAAAAATTAAAACAAAATAGGAATCAGCCAGAGACAGCCGGAAATCAATTGACCGGCGTATTGGAGGTGCCAGCCAGACCTTGAAGGCGGCTGATTCTTTCCCCGACACTTTGATAGGTAGGATTCCAGGATTGAATATCGCGATAGATGCTCAGGGCTTTATCAAATTCCTTATTCTGTTCATAAATCATGCCCAGATCGAACATCAGAGCAAAATACTGGTCTGTCCCGGGAGCAACCAGCTTAATGGCTCGGTTGAGCCAGCTTTCCGCTTCTTCCGCCTTGCCTTTCAACCGGTGGCTGTGGCTGATTAAAGTCAGGCATTCCAGCGTTAGATTTTTATCCTTAGCCGCAATATTGAATTCTTCAATCGCCTCATCAATCAGGTCCTGTTCCATAAAAGCCAGCCCCAGCTGAAGATGGATCTGGTAATCTTCCTGAGGTATCTTCTCTCTCATGCCCTTTTTGAAATCGCTGACAATCGTCATCAATTCTTTTTCAAACTGAGTGGTTATACCTGTTTTTTGACGCAAATAGACAGCACTGAGCATAGCCAGTTCGGCCCTGATATTTTCCTGAAGGTCATAGAATTTCTTTTCACGGCCATCACTGCTCATGATGGGGATAATGCCGGTATCAGTGAATAAATCAATCGGGCTGATTTTTTCTTCACTTAAGATCTGCTCTTCCAGTTCAAATTCTGCTCTTCTCCTGGTATCCTTTTCTTCTCTGGCTTTCGGCGGCCTGATCACCTGAGTCTCAATCACCGTCGTCTTTTCAATTTTCCTGATCAAATCTTCCTTGGTCAGACTGGGCTTAAGATTATCAATGTAAGTCAGTTTCTGCTTGAGCAGAGGATCGTTTGGGTAGCGCATCACCAGGCCGTCTATGACCCGCCGGGCCAATCTGATCAGTCCCTCCTGAATGTACATATCAGCCTGGGCTAATCCAGCCTGAATTTCTTCTTCTTCTTCAGCTGACAGGGTCCAGGTCTCGGCCGGGACTTCCTCTTCCTTGATCATTAAGTCCTTTTTCAGTTGCCGGTATTCCTTAGCCAGCTGATCATCAGCCGGCCGGAATTTAATCAGCTCGGCATAACAAGGAAGCATTTTGCTTTTTTCACCAGTTTTTTTAAATTCTTCTATCAGCCGCTCATCCACCTTTTCCAGCCGTTCGAAGTCATTGGTTTCCCTCAAAATTTCAGCCAGCTTCTCCATAGCTGGAATATGATCGCTTCTCACGGTCAGGATCAGCCCCAGAAGTCCAATAGCTTTGTCCTCTTTTCTCTTCTTAACATAACTGTCAATTAAGGGCTCAAAATATTCGAAAGCCAGATCAGGATTGCCTTCAGCCAGATTGATTCGTCCAATCTTATAACGGGCATTAACATTCATCGGGTAAAAATTAAGAACCTCAGTAAAAATCTCCTTGGCCGCTTCAAATTTGGCCTCTTCATAATAAAGATTGCCAAGAAAAGTTAAAGCCTCAAAATCATGAGGGATCAGGCTCAGGACTTCCCGGGCTAATTCCTGGGCCCTCCCGGCCTGTCCTTTTAGTCTCAGGACCTGAGCCAGCCTGAGTTTTGTTCTGGCATTGTCCGGGCTCAGTTTATTTGATTCTTTCAATAATTTTTCGGCTTCGTCAATCTGTCCCAGATTGATCTTAAGATCAGCCGCTTTGAGCAGCTCATTAACAGCTTTGTCCTGCTGACCATTTAATTTGTAAAGGGCGGCTAACTGAATTCTAATATTGAGGTCGTCTTTGTCCAGCTTGGTAATTTTTTCATAGAGTTCAATCGCCTCTTCAACCTCTTTTTGTCTGAGGAACCTTTCAGCTATCCTCAGGTATTCCTGCTTGGCTTCAGCCAGAAACCCCTGCCTGGTGTAAAGATCAGCCATTTTTATAAAATAGTCAGGCTGGTCGGGATTCAGGCGGCAAATTTTTTTCAGAATAGCCAGAGCCTGGGAGCTGAGGCTTCTTTTCTCATATTCGTCGGCTACTTTTTCAAAAGCTTTGATAGCTTTATCATTCTGGCCGAGACGGACATATAAATCGCCTACCAGATTATTGAGGCTAACGTCAGCCGGATCATCTTCCAGCAGTCTTTCATATTCAGCTATGGCTTCCTTCAAGCGGCCGGCCCGGACATACTTCTCCGCCTGCTCGATAATCTTCAGACGGTCAATTTTGCCGTTCATTCTATCAACATTCTATCCCTGAAGAGTTTAAAACTCTGCCGGTGAAGCGGACAGGGGCCCAGCTTTTCTATGGCCTGATAGTGACCTTCGGTTGCATAGCCCTTATTCTGGCTGAGACCATAACCTGGATACAGCCTGTCCAGAACCTGGAGTAATTCGTCTCTAAAAACCTTGGCCACAATCGAAGCCGCCGCTATCGAAAATACTTTTCTATCTCCCTGGGGCACAGCCACCTGGGGATAATTTATACCTTTCAAGGGGTAGCCGTCAACTAAAACCAGCTTGGGTTGCTGGCTGAGATCAGCCAGAGCTCTTTTCATCGCTAACTGGGTAGCCCAGTAAATATTCATCCGGTCAATCTCCTGATGAGTTGCATAGCCCAGGCCAAAACAACTGGCTACACCCATAATCTTTCCGGCCAGTTCCATTCTTTTAGTCGGAGAAAGGAGCTTCGAGTCGGCTACCTCCCTGGTCCAGCTCTCCCTCCTCCCCAGGAAAAAAGCCGGTGGGAAGATCACACTCGCCGCCACCACCGGGCCAAACAGCGAACCCCGGCCGACTTCATCCAGACCGGCTAAATAATCCAGCCCCTGGTTAAGAAGATCATTTTCAGTCTTGAAACCCATCATTTGAGGATAATTTTACAAAAAAATGCCTCTCTGGTCGAGAGGCAGAAGAAATGGTCAAATTGAAGTTGAATTTAGATCAAAGTTTTCAAGGGAAGATATTATCTATTACTGTTCTTCCTTGAGCTTAGCGGCTTTACCCTTGAGATCACGCAAATAATATAGCTTGGCCCTTCTAACTTTTCCATGGCGGATAACTTCTATCTTTTTAACCATTTTGGAATGCAGGGGAAAAATTCTCTCCACTCCGATCCCATAGGATATTTTTCTAACGGTGAAAGTCGCCCCCAGGCCTGAACCGCGGCGGGCAATGACGTCGCCTTTAAAGATCTGTATTCTTTCCTTATCGCCTTCTTTAATTAGAACATGGACTTTGACTGTGTCTCCAACTTTAAATGGGTCCAGGTCCTGGCGCATCTGTTTTTCTTCAACGGTCTTAATCAGATTATTCATGATTCTTTCCTTTCTTTCTGGATTTCAGCTAGAAGCTTCTCTTCCTGAGGAGAAAGCTTCCTGGATTTTAACATATCTGGCCGTTTAGCCAGTGTTTTTTCTAAAGCTTTTTTTAGCCGCCAGCCGGCTATTTTCTGATGGTCACCAGAGAATAAAACTGACGGAACTTTATAACCGCGAAAGTCTCTTGGCCTGGTGTACTGGGGGAAATCCAGCAGGCCGGTAGAGAAAGAATCATGCCGGACTGATTCTTCCCGGCCAACCACTCCGGGCACAAATCTGGACACCGCCTCAACCACTACCGCCGCGGCCAGCTCGCCGCCACTTAAAACATAATCACCGATAGAAATTTCTTCATCGGCTAAATATTCACTGACTCTTTCATCCACACCTTCATACCGCCCGCAGATTAAGACCAGCTGCTGATAGCCAGCCAGCTTCTCCGCCAGCTCTGAATTGAAGAGCTTACCCGCTGGAGTCAACAGGCAGGTTAAGCTCTTAGTTGATTGCTTTATATTTTCAACCGCTTTAAAAACTGGCTCAGGTTTAAACACCATGCCTTCCAGGCCTCCATATGGCCGGTCATCCACCTGCCGGTGTTTATCAGTCGTATAATCTCTTAAATCGTGAATTTTGATCTGGATCATCCCTTTGTCCTGAGCCTTTTTTATGATTCCCGCCGAGAATAAGCTCTCTAAGATCCCGGGGAAGATAGTAATAATATCAAATCTCATTAAGGTTCAGTAAACCTTCTGGAGGATCTATAATGATTAATTTTTTCCCAATCTCAATCCGCCGGCAAATTGCTTCGACCAGAGGGATTTCCAGCGTCTGGCCGGCTCTGTTCAGGCTCAAAAAGGTAAGGCCACCAGCCTCATTCAGGCCGGTAACTGTTCCTACCGTTTGCCCGTCAATGGTTTCTACCCGGCAGCCAAGTAGCTCAAAGTCATAATAGGATCCGTCAGCCGGACGGGGAAAATCGCCAGGCCTGGCCATGACCTCGTGACCCCGCAGGGTTTCAGCCGCTTCTAAACTATTGACCCCGTCTAATTTCAAAAAAGAAGAGTTTGCTGCCCGGTTTGATCGTTCGACTTTATAAACCTGGCACTCTCCTTCCCGTTCAATATAAATTTCCTTGAAGAATGGCTCTTTTATCCAGGGATGAAACCTGACCTTGACTGTGCCATCCTTCCCTTCGCCCCGGACTATTCTGCCGACAGCTACTAAATCAGCCTTTTTCAATGATCTCGAGATTGAATCTCCGTTTCATTTTCATCCCGGCTGCGCCGAGAATAACCCGGATAGCCCTGGCCGTCCGCCCCTGTTTCCCGATTACCTTGCCCAGATCCTCGGGAGCAACTTTGAGTTCCAGGATAGTGGTTTGTTCCCCTTCCAGCTGGGAAACCTGAACTTTGTCCGGATTGTCAACCAGTGATTTCGCAATCATTTCAACCAGTTCTTTCACTGTAACCTCCTTTAAGACTTAGAATCTTGGGTTGATTTTTGTTCCTTAGCAGCTCTATCAATTAATGAGTTAACAGTTTCTGAAGGCTTTGCTCCCCGGCTAAGCCAGTAATTTACTCTGCCCAGATCGAGTTTAAACTCGACAGGTTCAGTCCTGGGGTTATAATAGCCCAGGGTATCCAGGGTTTTACTCTGCCTGGCCCGGATTGAATTAATAGCCACGATTCGATAAGAAGGTTTTTTCTTAGCCCCAAATCTCATCAGACGCAGTTTAATCATTGGTCATCAGCTCTCTTTTTTCTAAATTTAGATAAAATATTAGCTAAAAACCAAAAATAAGTCAACCTTTATTTCCCCCTGTCCGGCCCGATTCCAGGACCAGTCTTTGCCTTCCCTCTTCTATCTAAAGCCGGGGTTTTTTAACAACTTCTTGACAGATTACCCCCTCCTGGCATTAAATTAGTGAAAAGAGGCCCTTAATTGGCTGGCGAGAAAGAACTTTTCTTCAAGCTTCAGGCGATAATTAACAATAATTATACAGAAAGCGACCTGGAAGAGCTAATTTTAACTCTGGTCAAGGCTCTGCTGCCCGCTATTCATCGAACCAGGAGCTTTTACTTCATAACCGGTCCCTATGACGCCCGTGATTTAGCTTTCCTGACTGTTTCCTCTCTCCTGGTTAAAGACAGGGAGGGCAGATTCCCGGCACTCGAAAAAGCTTTTAACCGGAAAGTAGTAGAAAGATTGAGCCTGAGTAATGAGGCTGTTTTTCGGGCTTATTTAAACAATATTCTGTTAAAGCGGCTAAAACAAACTTATTATTGCCTTGGCCGGGAAATCAGGCCAGAAAGAGCCAGAATAAAAAAGGAGATCATCTATTTTCTAAAAAAGTCAAAGGATTACCAGCTGATTAAGGACCAGGCCACCGGCTGCTGGCTGGTCAGATTCGAACCTCAGGCTCCAGGCTGCCGGCTGGTAACAAAAAAGGCCAGAGTGAAAGAACCAGAGGAACTTCTGACTATCTGTCTTGATAGCGGCCTGGGCGGGCTTCAAATCCCGAAATTTTTTAGGAAGCTGGCTATCAAGCTAAACAGCTATGACCTAGGTTTTGATTTACCAATCAACGACTTGCTGATTATTTATCTTCGAACCCAGCAGCATTATTTAAAGCAGGAAGTTAAATCCGGCTCCTATTCTGGGCACCAAGTCAGGGTTATTGATTTAAATGAAATATTTTCCGTCTGGCTCGACGAACTCCGGGAAAGGAATCAACAACTTCTTCTCAAGTACGTGCAGAAAAAGAAACTTGCGCCTCAAGAAAAAGATAGTTATTTACGGGCTCTGGACGATCTTTTCGCCGATTGGTCGCAAGGCGGGCAGGAAAATTCTCTTTTCTATTACCTGCAAAAATATCAGCCGCAGTTATCACCTCAGGCTTACCGGCAAGAAAAAAGGAAGATTATGGAATATCTGGTTAAAAACTCCAGAGATTTTCTAAAAAGTAAAATCTATGACTGGCAATCAGTTTGATTTGGGGGAAAAGGATGATGGTAAAAAGGCGCCCGCCAGCTGATAAAAATGGCCTGTCTGACTTTTGTGACTCTCTGGTCCGGCACTGGAATTTCAGGACTTCTTTTGAACTTTTTCGCCTCAACCGCCCGCCGGCTTCGCTGCCTCAGCTGCTGGCCTTGTCGGCTTTGCCTTCTTTTGAAATCTATGCCGAGAAGATGTCTTTTATTTCTGGCGATGGCAGTTATCTACTCAGAATCATAGAAAATAAAACGAGCGGGGCTCTGGAAGGGCATCTCATTCATTCTCTTCCCCAAAAATACCAGCAGGTTTTTATTGAGCTGGAAGGCTTAACAGGAGAATATCTGACTGATCGCCACGGGCTGGTCAATTTCGGGAAGATTGAACTGGATGCTTCCCAGGTCAGGGTTAACCTTTGCCCCCCGGTTGCTATCTTTAAATTTAAACATTCCTGGAGCTGGCCGGTGGTCAGGATCTATCCAGAACTAGTCTCGGCTGGCTGGGAACCAGCTGTTCTTGACCTGGAATACTTTTCGGCCGCTTCTGATCAAATTCTAAAAGTTCAAATTGGAAATATCCCCGAAGGCCGGGAAATAGCCAGAGCTGTCCTGGTCACCAATCAACAGGAAACTTTAATAGCTGTTCCCCAAAAAGGGCTGGGTCTGTTCGAACTGCCAGCCAGGGCCAGGGATGGCCAGTTCAATATTTATGAATAACAAGATAAAAGAACAAAACAATTCATCTCCCCTTTACCTTGATAATCTATTCAATCAGACTCTGGCCAGTGTTTCTTCAGCCAGGGACGATCAGCAGCGGGTCAAACTCATCTGCGATTTTATCTGGGAAACGATTGATCTCGAAGAAGACCTGACTTATTCCTTCTATCTCCAGATTTCCGGGATGTTTTTTTATTTGACTTCTAATTTCTGGCCGGAAGGCTTAGCCCCCGATGATCTCGAGCTCTTTTTTGAAACTGGCCTGAGACTGCAGGCCAGGCTCGAAGAAAAGATTGATTTTTTGCTTTTTAAGGAATCTTCGGCCAATATTCTTTTGCACTTAGCCTTAAGCTATTTTTACCTGGGCGAGCTGGAAGAGGGCTGGAAAAGCCTGGTCAAAAAGAACAGGATTTCTGGCCTGAATTCTTTTCAGGAGGTCAGCCAGCAGACCAAATCATTTGAAAGTCTGATTGCTCCGGCTGCCCAGGATTTAAAAAATTCTTCCCTGTCTAACCTGGAAATGACCACCGCTTATCTGTCGCGCCAGGCCTCCAGGGGCGAACTGGGCTCTGATCCGGATGAAATACTGGAAAGGTGGGGAAAATATACTGGCTATAGTTCTGATAGCATCTATTGCTGCCTGGTAGAAAGAGAAAGCTGGCTTCAGGCTCCGGCCGGAGCCAGATTGTCCAGGCTGGAGAGCCATTGCCGGCCAGCGGCAGCTCCTGATTCTCACAATACTTTCAGATTTTTTAACGCCTCAGTTATCCACCTGGATGAAATAAATAATTGTGCCTCTGACGCCTTAGAAGCTGCTGATTATTTAATGAAAAACTTCTTCCGGGTTAACTTTCCTCCCTGCTCGCTATCCATCTCCTTTGCTGAGAAAAAATTCTTATATGGAGGAGAAAGTCTCGGGTTGCCTCTGGCTTTGCTGGCCATCACTCAAAAGTTACTGACCAGCGGGCACCGCTTCTGGTTTCTTTTTCCTGCCGAGACAGCTTATGCCGGCCGGGTTGATTTGAACGGAGAAGTGTTAAGAATCGAGCCAGAATCGCTGGAACTTAAAATCCAGACGGCCTTCTTTTCTGGTCTGAGATATTTAGTCATCCCTGAAACCAATTTAAAAGAAGGTTCAGCTTTTCTTTATAAACTTCTTTCCCGCTATCCTTTCCGGCGGCTGGAACTGGTGGGCATCAAGAGGCTGGAGGATGTCCTGGCTAATAGCCGTCTGGCCGTCAAGAAAAGCCTGCCGGCTTTGGCCTGGTTCTTAAAGAAAAGAGGGCTGGTTTTAAAGAAAACAGCTGGCCTGGTCGCCATTCTGGCTTTGGTGATGGCCGCCCTGATTATTATTTCCAGAAATCCTGTTTTCCATTTTTGGAAAAATAGATGGCCTCTGCTGATCAAAGCTCATTATGGCAGTTTGCTGGCTTTAAATCAGGAAAATCAGGTGGTCTGGACCTATAAATTGCCCCATGCCTTTGTGCCCGAAAGTCTGAGCCAGAAACTGATAGATATCAATGGTGATCGAGAGGAAGAAATTCTGGTCTCTGGTTCATATAAAAGCGATGAACTGCTTAATTCTGAATTATTCTGTTTTTCACGCTCCGGCCATGTCATCTGGAACTATAAACCGGGGAAAAGGATGAAAACTCTGGCTGATGAGTTTTCTAACCATTACGTTATCACCGCTTTTGAAGTTTTTGAACCAAATAAAAATAACCAGCAAAAGTCCGTCCTGGTTGTTGCTCATCATGCTACCTGGTATCCAACTCAGATTTCCCTGCTGGATGAAAAAGGCTCTCTCACCGGCGAGTACTGGAATGCCGGCTTTCTGGGAGAGAAAGCCATAATCATTGAAGACCTGGATAATGACGGTTGGAAAGAAATCATATTGGGTGGAACCAATAATGACTTTCAATCGGCCTGCCTGTTCGTTTTGAACTCGCGAAAAATTTATGGTTGCTCTCCGGCCAGCGGACAGCCTGAATTCCAGTTTAGAGACCTGCCCCCCGGCAATCAGGAGTTCTATTTATTATTCCCCAGATCAACTCTTAACCAGGTGATGTCGATAAGAAACGCTGTCAATTTAATTGAGATTTCCAGAGAAGATAAAATCATCCAGGTGACAACGACTGAATACGTCAAGGAATTTAATTACGAAATAAAGTACAACTTTAATTACGGTCTGGAGCCGATCTTCTCCCGGCCCGTCGACGTTATGACTGAAAAAGTGAAGGAGTTGATTGCCTCCAGGGTCCTGCCCTACCATGCTCTGACCGAGCTTCAATTGCTGAAAGAAAGAATTCGCTACTGGGACGGCCAGGGCTGGACTTATAAACCAGTCCGGAACAAAACTGCTGATTGACCAAAGATTAGGTCCTGTCTTTAAATTCTTCTAAGCAGCCGGGGTACTGTCACTCCTCCGGCCAATAACTACAAGCCAACAGCAATAAAAAAATCAGGCTTTTTTCTGCACCGGACATTTTCGGAACATCTTAATATATATAAGGTGGAGGTAAGAGCAAAAGGAAGGTGGGAACCTTCTTTTTTTTTGCCTTAAATCCAGTCTGAATTCCACCAATTAGCCGGTTTACCCCTGTCCGCTCATTATTGAGAATCTAACTTTGATTGGCTGACCCAGATTAAGTGGCACTTCTTTTAGTGCTTTCCCCGGCCAGCAGCGGCCACCTTTTTTCTAATATAACCGGTTTCCCTTGTTATCAATGATGATAAAAGCTGGCAGGTCTTTAACCACAATTTTTCTTATAGCTTCCATCCCGAGATCTTCAAAATCCAGGAGTTCGGAGCTGACAATGTGCTCTTTGGCCACCAGAGCCGCGGCTCCCCCAATTGTCCCTAAATAAAAGCCGTTGTATTTCTGACAGGCCTTGACCACGCGCTCGGAACGGTTGCCTTTGCCCAGCATTATCCTGGAAGCTCCGGCCTTCATAAAATCCTCGACATAAGTATCCATTCTCTGGGCAGAAGTTGGGCCAAAACTGCCGGTGGGAAGACCGGGGGGTGTCTTGGCCGGTCCAGCATAATAGATAGGGTGTTCTTTAAAATAGGCTGGGAGGGGCTGTCCGGCTTCCATCATTTTCTTAAGCCGGAGGTGAGCCTGATCCCTGGCAACAATGAGTGTCCCGGACAGGCTGAGTCTGGTTCCAACCGGATAACGGGAAAGTTCTGCCACCAGGTCATCTACCGGCTGATCCAGATTTATCCCGGGAACTGAACCGGCTTCCACTGTCTCAATCTTTTTAAGAAAAGGCCTGAGGTCATAATTTAAAGTTTCCAGCCAGATTCCTTTCCTGTTTATTTTGGCTTTCATATTTCGATCAGCATTACAGCTAACGCCCAGGCCAACAGGCAAAGAGCCCCCATGCCGGGGCAGCCTGATAACCCGCGCTTCCAGGGCGAAAGCCTGGCCGCCAAACTGGGCCCCCAGCCCTGTTTCTTGAGCTATGGTCATGATTTTCTTTTCCCAGTCTAAATCACGATAGCCATGAGGACGTCCCGTCGGACGGTCAATAAGATTATCCAGGAAGCCGGCCGAAGCCAGCTTAACGGTTTTAAGATTCATTTCGGGCGATAGCCCTCCGACCACCACCGCCAACCTGTAAGGCGGACAGGCGGCTACTCCGATTGAGCTTATTTTGTCCCTCAAAAAATTGAGAAGGGTCTGCTCATCTTTGAGAAGTGACTTATTCTCCTGAAAAAGAGCTGTCTTATTTGATGAGCCACCGCCTTTAGCCATCAGCCAGAAATGGTATTCATCCCCTGGACAGCTCATAATTTCAATCTGAGCTGGCAAATTATTACCGGTATTTATTTCTTCCAGCATGGATAAAGGAGCATTTTGCGAGGCCCTGAGATTGAGACGGGTATAAGCATCGAAAACACCGTGGCTAAGATATTTGAGGTCATCAACTCCGGTTAAAACTCTTTCCCCCTTAAATCCCATAATGATAGCTGTCCCGGTATCCTGACAGAGAGGCAAGAGGCCTTCAGCCGCAATGGCTGCATTCTTGATCAGCCCGGCCGCTACAAATTTATCATTGGCTGAAGCTTCCGGATTATCAAGAATGGAAGCCAGGTTCTGCAGGTGTTTTTTCCGGAAATAAAAGCTGACTCTGGATAAAGCTTCGCGGGCCAGAAGCCGTAAGGCCGCCGGCTCGACCTGAAGCCAGTTTTGCCCCCGGATTTTGACCTCTTTGACATAACCTGGTGTCAACTGCTCGTAACTTGTTCTGTCCTTCCCCAGGGGGAAAAGAGGCGTGTATTCAAATCTCATTTTTTACCTCCCGCCTCCAGACCGGAAATAATCAGTCTTCAATATCCATGTATTCGATAATATCTTCAAAACCAGCCATGGCTTTTTGCCCGACCATGCCGACCAGCATAAAATCATTGGTCAGGGGATTAAGACGAAATTCTTTAAGTAACCTGAAATTTTCTATTTCGCCCGAGTGATGGACATGAGTTCTCGGACCAGTACAGTATATTTTTATGTCGCCGACCTGGATAGCTTCCTCACCCACCTGACTGATAGGCAGGTCAGCTTTAATGATGGCTTTAACTTTCTCTTCCAGCTCGTCTATATCAATACCCGGCCTTTGCGGAAAATTGATAACAAAACCATGCCTGACATCCGAATGAATGAGAGGACCGGGTGACCGATAATGATAATCACGCTCGAGGATAGCCACCGTGATATCTTCGGCCGAATGGGCCATTAATCTGTATTTTATGGTTTTCTCCACGATAGCCTTAATATTTTCTGGAAAGGGGCCAAAAACAGTTGGCCGGGCCACAATAATTTCCTCGCCAATGCCGATCAGGACCTGAGCGTTACAGCCAAGAACATCATAAATTAGATCAAAATGTTCAACGACTACCCGCCGCTTATGCTCAATGGCTCGCCTGATCGCTTCTTTAATTTTATATTTCTGCTTGAAAGCCAGTTCGTGCCTGACATCAATATGAAAGGTATGACCTGAAAAATAATCATCGGGAGAAAAGGAATAAATAGGTGCCTGCCTGAGATTGACCCCTTCATCTTCATTGGTCAGTTCCAGGCCGGGGAAAAGACCCCGGATCAGAGTTGATTTACCCGAGCCTTCCTCTCCGATGATACCGATCAGGTAATCGGTTGGAGACAGATAGCGCCGGGCAATTTCACTGGCTACCATATAAAGACGGTAGCGGCCACGCGGAGCATAATAAACCGCATAAATCAGAGTATCAATTCTGGATAGTTGTTTGGGGTCCATTCTCCCCCTTTTAAAATTTTAGATTTAAAAGAGGTGCATGCTGCTGAGCGCCATAAATATCTGTATCGCCAGGAGTCCCGGAAGCAATTTTCCGTTTCAGGGTGATTTTGATGGCCTGACTTGGCTCAAAATAAATAATCTTCAGCACCTCTGATTTATCCACGCCATAAAGACTGGCTATCCGGCTGGCAGTAATCAGCTTTCTCTTTTTAAATAATTCATAATCCCGCCTGTCTTTAAACATAATATCTAAGGTCAGCTCATAAGGTCCCGAGTTTTTTGACCGGATAACTCTGGCCACTTTCAGTATACTTCTTTTGGCACCATTTTTCATGTTGTCCCTCACAGTTTTTCGGTTTTTACCGGGAAAAAGGCCGGGTCAGAAACTTGCATCAAATGATATATAGAAAATTCATAAACCTTGCCCATTGCCACATCGGAAGGTGAAAAAGGAAAGGCCAGATTGCCAGCCGTAGCGATGCGGCCTTCATAGCCATAATGAAGCAAGACCGACCTGGTCAGGGCCAGAACGGCATCAGCTTCAGTCTGAGTCGGTCCAATCACTTCAATCACTATCCCCAGTTCATGGCTCTTAGTTTTTTTAACCGGTTCAAGCTCACCCATAACCCCGTTTTTCCCGTAGACATGAAAATAAAGGCGGCTGCCTTCGCTGTCTTTCCCCAGGATGTTCCTGACTTTAACTTCGACCGCCTTCAGAATCTCATCTATTTTTCCAATCATAACCGGATCTCTGACTCCAGCCACACTGATTGATCTGTAGCCTGCCAGACGGACGCCCTCGAGCTTAAGCCAGTAGCCATCAGAGGGGACAAATTTACTGCCCGTGACCCTGACCCGGCCCTGGCCAAGATCTTCAAACTGGCATCCAGTTAAATCTATCGAGCCGCCCGGACCAGGCAGGTGGTAGGGATCGGATTTCTCATAGAGAGTATGAGCGGCAGCTGATTGAGGGGTGAACTTTCTTTCAGGTGAAAGGGCCTCCAGGACAAAAGAGTCTTCTTCCAGGGTGCCAAAAGCACAATCTGAACCAGAACCGGGCGTAGCCGCTATGGCCGCACATTCCAGAATCTTACCAAGATGGAGAGCCAGACCTGGATCATAACCTCTGGAAATGGGCAGGGCGGCAAAAACTGCTGGATCATAAGAACGGCCGGCCACTATCACCTGGGCGCCTGCTTTGAGCAGTTTGATAAAAGGTTCAACACCCATTTGAGCCACAATATTTTCACTGTCCTCAATCACCTTCCGGGTCAGAGGAGGAACAAACGGCAACGGCGAAATTTTACCCTCCTTCAGGGCCTTTAAGACTGCTTCCTTTTTAACATCAGCTTGAACTATCCCCAGTTTGAAATGGAGCTTTTCTTCCCGGGCAATTTCCCGGACGATTTCCAGGCACCAGTCAAGATGAGGTCTGGCGCCTGAGCCACCGGCTGAACCTATGACCACCGGAATGTGCCTTTCGACGCCGGCTTTGATCATCAACCTCAAATCCCTCTTGACCGCAGTTCTATTGGTAAATGATTTACCGCTACCCAGATAATAAGGACCAGGATCAGTTGAGCCGGCATCAGCCGCAATTAAGTCCGGCTTTTTACTTAAACCTTTTTTAAAGGAACTTAGAGGAAAGCCATAACCCAGGATGGCGGTAGTTGATAGAATTTTAAAAGGCGGGAGTTTCTTTCTTTTTTCCATTTATTTTTTCTCCCCGTATTTCAATTTAAGAACCTGAATGATTCTTTCCATTTCATTATTAACAATCATAAAACCTTCATCAAAACCCATGCCCGGCTTGGCCAGCATCCGGTCCGGACGGGTAGCCATAGCCACATGAACACAGGTCAAAGCGGAGAGGTCAGTCTCGTTGCAGGTTCCGCCCTGATAAGCTTCGACTCCGTGCTGGCGGCAGTAAAGATTGCTTTCAGCCACATTCTGAATCCCGCCGAGATCAGGGGTTTTAATCTGAATCATATGGCAGGCCCGGGCATCGGTATATTCTTTTATATCTTCAAGAGTGTTGCAATGCTCATCAGCCACAATCTTGACTTTCGAGCCTGAAGACTCGAGTTTCCTGGTGATAGCAGCCAGAGCTTCGAGTTGCCGGTATTTCTCTTCCAGATCAACCGGGCCTTCGATATAAAGATTAAAGTCTTCAACTTCCTTCTCGAGCGAAGCTAAGTAATCGGCTACTCTTTCCAGATTAGCCTCAAAAATCAGGCCAATGGTGCCATAAACATCAATGTGAATATCTGGATGATAATTGCTGCTCCTTCTGAGCTTTTTAATCCGGCTGACCAGCCACCTCAGATACTCGCGCAGCTTTTCTCCGTCCCGGCCCAGTTTATCATCAACATTGTTAATCAGGGCATGGGGCAGGGCATCAACTTCTTTCAGGATCATTTTATCGGCATTAAGATAACGGTCATCTCCGGACTGAGCAAAGATCTTGACCCGTTCGGGGATAACCGGCAGGTTATATTCTTCACAAATTATTTCCGCCTTTAATTTTTTTTCGGCCAGAGCCCGGGCAGCCAGCAAAACCTGGGATAGGCCATACCGGATAGCTGTGTGCATTTTCTGGCCTTTAAAGGTCAGATTCTCAAATTTACCGGCCATGATCCGGAATGATTCAATTTCCATCCCGGTCAGTCTGGGCTTGAGCTCGCGCTCCATAAACGGCAGATAATGAGCAGCCAGAAAAAGCGGATCTCGCCCGCCAACGCCAGAGTATTGAACAGCGGCGCAATCACCGGCGGCCAGCTGCCCGTCCTCAAGTTCTAACAGAATGGAAATACATTCGCCAGCCTGCCTGATGGTGCTAAAACCTTTAGTCACCGGCTGACCTTCATAGACAAAGCCGTCCAGCTTAGCGCCTTTTTTTATGGCCTTCTGGTCATCAAAGAAAAAAGCTGATTTGCCTGGAACAAAGAGTACATTTTTGATTTTCATCTTGGCCTCCCAACCAATTTTCCTTTGCTTATGGCATAAATATCATCTGTCACCATTTCAAAAGAAATAGGCCGGCCTTCGGCCCGCGCCCTTTCGTTCAACCGTTCCCGGTGATAAGCCATGATTTCATCGCTCAATGGCAGGTTACCCTGATTGAAGATCCGGATAAAACCTTCATTGTCTCTCATGGGAATAATTTTCCCGTGATTATAAATCGAAGGAGCAAAAGGAATATCCAGAACTCCGGCTTCAAAGGCAGCTACGGTGCCGGCAGCTATATCTCCTCTGCCCAGTTTATAAACTCTGTCCATCAAACAATGGACCTCTTTCTTGATCAACTCCAGCTCAGTCCGGATTGATTCGGGTTGAAGGACAATCTGATCTTCCACCATATTAATTGCCTGGCGGGTCGCTCTGAGCCCCTGAGCATTAGCTTCCTTGGTCGGTATTCCCATGGCTTCATGAGGAGACTTGACAATGACCTTCTCTGCTCCGGACAACCTGGCCACGATGGCGCCAAAAGCGATGACTGAAAAGGCTTTAGCCTCATCTTCGGGAAAACCACCCATCCATTGATGGAAGACCGTGGTCAATTCAAAATCATCAAAGCCAGCCTGGTGAAAGTAGCCTTCGGCCAGTTCCCGGAGAGAAGCCAAAGCGGCAACATCCTGAATGATATTGCCGCCTTGCCCATATCCCAGGGTAATAGACTTGACACCCTGTTTGAGTGCCAGTAGCCCTTCTATTATCCCGGAAACGATAGAAATGCATGGCGGCACCAAGGTGCCGGTCAGAGGTCCGAATGGCTCACGGTTAATTTTGATTCCATTTTCTTCATACAGGCCAACCAGCCGGTCAACATACTGCCAGTCCCGGATGGATTTTTCGACAGGCACTCTCTTCGCATAGGGAATATTATAAGAAATGCCGCCTCCCTCGAAACTGGTAAAGCCGGCAGCTAAAGTAATCTCAGCCAGCAAACGGGCATCAGGTGTTCCATGACGGATCTGCAATGGCTTGCTGAGGCTTTCCACCACCCGGCGGCAGCCTTCAACTCCATAATTAACGGCCGGAAAGCCGTTAAGCATCGAAGTCCCGGCCTGTTTTGATTTCTCAATTCCTTTTTCTGCCTCTTCATACCTGTTCTGCCTGGTATAGGCGTCAATCGTCGTCGGGAGCAGGTCAGCCTGGCCTTCAGTCTCCAGATAGCGCAGAAGTTTAATATGATCATCTATCAAAGCTACCCCAGCCCGGGGCTGAAGCCTGGTCTGGTGTTTTTTCCTGGCCTGGCTCATGACCAGGGCAAAGCGCCTCTCTTCTGGAATTGTCCGGTGGAATTTCAGGCCCTCTTCTATCGAGACATTCCGGCCGGTCGGCCAGGTCTGCAGGACATCTTTTCTTATTTCATAAAATTCCTTCAGGTCTATTTTTTCGTCTTTAATCATAGCTTTCACCCTTCTGACTTAAATTTTCAACGGAAGCAACCGCTAAAGAGGCTGCTTCCCGAGGATATTTTTCAACCAGATTCCCCAGCACCGAGAATAAATAATGACGGTCACGGTAAAAAGAAGGCCTGTCCGGCAGGAGCTTCTTCTCCTCGCCATAAGTTCTGAGCTTTCTAAGAGGGATAGCCATGACCGCCGTTGATTTTTCTGCAGACAGAAAGCCGCCACTGCCAATAATGGCTTTGACTCTTCTCAGGTCCTTTCCAGTTTGAACGTAGACTCTTCCCTGAGGCGTATAAACTTCTCGCCACCCCCCGCTGTGCCTCAAAGCGGCATAATAAACACAGGCTTCAGCCAGGATCTGGTCCAGTTTTTTTTCAGTCTGAGATTCAGGCAAATAATCCAGGCGGCTCGAAATCCTGTTGACAAATTCTTCCATTTCCTTTAGCTCAAAGCCTTCTTCCCGCAAACGGTCTTCTAGATAGGTCTGGCCAGTTTCAAAAAGCGAGCGGGCTGAGACTCTCAGGCCCAGGTCTCCTTCCACCGTCCTTTTGACCTTAGGCTCCCTGATTCCCTTGAGAACCACTGTATCAGTTTCAAGATAAGATTCGGTATTGGAATAAAAATCAGTCGTAGCCCCGCCAATATCAATGACTGCCAGATCTGACCATTCCTCATAGAATTCTGGAATAACTGAGATCAATTCAAACACCGCCAGCGGGGTTGGCTTGGGCTGGCTGCCGAACAGGTCAACTATTTCGGCCAGTCCCCGCCCGGCGACAATTCTCTTTAAAAATATTTCTCTTATCTTTTCCCTGACCGGTTCAATGTTCACCTGACCGACTTCCGGCATCAGGTTTTCGGTCACCAGGACTTCCCGGCTTTTCATTATATTGAGGACATCTTCAGCTACCGCCCTGTTGCCGGCATAGACAACCGGGCAGCTCAATCTGGAAGATTGGAGTTTTTTAGCATTCTCCAGGATATATTTACTGTTTCCACCATCAGTCCCGCCGCTGAACAGGACGATATCCGGGTTGAGCTTTTCGAGTTCACTGACATCGCCCGCGGTCAGAGCAAAAGCAAAACTTTTAACCACTTTTCCACCAGCCGACATGGCCGCCAATCTGGCTAATTGCAAAGTCAGATCAGGCACCAGGCCGATAGCGGCCAGCCTCAGCCCGCCTTTAGCTGAAGAAGAAAAGAAGATTTCAGATAGACCCTTAAGCTGTTCAAGAGGAGTCTGTCTGTCCTGATGAAGGAGCCTGGCTAAGGTTTCATGAAAGCCAACCACCAGATTGTCCTGGGTGGTCGGGACAGAGGTTTTTTCTTTAAGTTCAAACCCGGAGCCGGTCAGGACAAAGGCAGCACCTTTAGTCCAGGTCGAGCCGATATCAATGCTGATCACCGTCTTCATTGGCCGCTAACTCACTTAGGCCTCGAGCCTTCGGGCTCCTGCCCGTCATTCTGATCAGCCTGAGCAGCCTGACCCGGCAGTTGGTTCTGATTGCTCTGACCTTCATTTTCCTGTCCATTTAGACTCGAACCAAATTTTTCTTTGATATCCTGTCTCAGGAGTTCAGCTACCTGTTTAAGATCAACATCAGAGGGAAATACCCGGTCAAACCCCATTCTTTTAAATTTTTCTTCGACCACAGAAAAAGGTGTTTTGCCAACTACCAGATTGCCGCCCACATAGAGGACGATTGGCTCAAGGCCTTTTTCCAGGCACAAATCTCTGAAACCCTGACAGTCTATTTCCCCATGTCCATAAAGAGAAGAAACCAGAATGGCTCTGGCATTAGTCTCAATGGCAGCATCAATAAATTCCTGCTGGGAAACCATGACTCCAAGATTAACCACCTTAAATCCTTCAGAGGTAAAAAATAATTCCAGAATCTTGTTACCGACTGAATGACAATCCGAGCCGATAACTCCGATGACGATTGTGTCCTTTCCCATCTTCTTCTTTCTCCTGTTCTCAGGTTACTCGACTTCTCCCTATTCTCCGGCCAGTCTGAAAATTTGATTTCTGACGAGATCAGGTTATCAAGGAGTCAGTAGCTGGCTGATTCTTTCTTCGACATAAAGAAGGGAACCTCTCTCTATCTGATAGTCGAAGGTAATAACTTTTCCGCCTCGTTGAGTAAATTCCTGGACGGCTGCCATATTTTCTTTCTGGCGCTGAAGCTGATAGCCGGGCGGAACAAAGACCACGTCCAGGTTAGCCAGAAAGGCCGGCAACTTGTTTTCATCTTTCAGAAACAGGCAGGGAACTGAACCTGTGGCTAAACCCATATCTTTCAATCTGGCCACCACCCTGGCTAAAAAATTCTGGCTTTCGCAGACCACTCCCAGCCTCTGCACCGGGCTCAAACCGGCCATTTCAATAATTGTTTCTTGACTGGGAGAAACGGCCATCTTAATCAACCTGTCTTTAAGGGCTGGCACTTTGCCCAGAAGTTCACTGTAATGGGTGCTGGTAGTCAGAATGAGGTCAAAGGGCTCCAGCCGGCGCTCGGCTTCCGGCTCAGCTACAATTTCATCCAGCAGAAATCTTGAAACCCTAACGTGTTTTAAAAAAATTAATTGGCGTTCAAAAATGCTCAGGCTTTCCGGGTTGCAGTCAACTACCGCCACATTAAAATTTTCGAGTTTTTCCTCTCTCTGAATAATGGCCAGTTCAAAAAATGTCCTTATTTCCTGATAAGAAAAATTCATTCCCCGGAGCTGATCCAGAAGATTATCAATAATTTTTTGAGCCCTTTCTTTCCTTCCCGAAGGAATTATATCTTGCCGGGAAGAAACGAAAGTGCCGCGGCCCTGGGTAGTTTCAATGATTCCGTCTCTGGACATAACTTCATAGGCTTTTTTAACTGTTCCGCGAGCTAGATTAAGTTGAGAAGCCAATTCCCGTTCGGTAGGTAGCTTATCACCTGGATGCAGACGGCCTTCATGAATCATCGAAGTAATCTGCTTTATAATCTGGCGATAGGCTGGTACCGGGCTTTTTTTGTCAACCAAAATGTTTGTCACCATGCTTAACCTCTTTAAGATATCTTAAGATATATACCATAATATGCCAGAATAGTCCAATTTTCAAGAAAAAAAGTGCCAGGACTTCTTGATTTTGTCCTAAGTGAAAGTTTAGACCCAGTTCTTCGTCAAAATAACGAGGACAATAAGCCAGTAGTTAGACAGGGGATTTTGGCCTGGCTTTATAGTTAGAGTTAAAAAGGGTAAAATATGAGCGCCAAAATGCCGACAGTGAGAAAAGGAGAGCAGTTTACTAAATACCTGCCTGGAATTCTGGCCATAGCCTTCGCTGTCTGGCTGGTTTTCCCTTTAATCAGACTTGACCAATCAGATTATGCCCGGGCTAAGGTTCTGGTTTACCGGCTGGCCCTGGGCATCACCATCTTAATTCTCATTCTGGGGAAAATGGGCTTTGACCTTTTTTTCCCGCAGGGTATAGCCAAGAAAGTTTCTAACCTCAAATCAATAGCCTTTATTATCTTTGGTATCCTCATTCTGGCTTTTGTCGTTTTTATTATCTTTAAGGCTGGCTCATTATTTATCAGCAGTTATCCTCAAACGACTGACTATACTTTATAAAGTTAGTTAGCTGGCCGCTTGATGGTTGTTTTTTTATTTAAATATTTCCCTGTTTCTACCGATGATCACAGCCGCCACGATGAAGTAAAGCAGAGTCTGAAGGCCTTCAGTCAGAGGATGGAGGACAAAAAGCTCGTCGACAAAATTGATCATGAAATGAAAAAGAATAGCCGCCAGGGTGCTTTTTTTATTTTTATAAAATAGATAAGTAAAGATAGCTGACTTAGGGAAGCATTGGAGAAAATAAAATATTACCAGCCAGGGGCTGGAAGACTTGGCCTGAAGGGGGTAACCTTTGACCAGAAAAAGGGGTATCGTCCAGACAGCGGCGACTGCCGCTATCAACATACTGGCTTTAAAACCGGACATTAAACTTTTTAATTTATCCAGCCAGTAGCCACGCCAGCCCAGCTCTTCTGGAAATGGTCCGACAAAAAAAGTATAAAAAACAAAGATCAGGATTGAGGGAAGATGAGCTCTGACCTGATTAGCCAGTTTCAGTTGAGAGAGAGGTTGGCCTAAGGCCCAGGAAATCAGGATCGCCGCCAGAGTAATCAACAAAGGGATCAAGAAAATTTCACGGTAACCTCTTTTGGTAATCAGGGTAGGATCAAAGACCCGACGCCAGTAATCCCAGTTTTCCTCAGACTCCTCGCTCAGAAGCAAAAAAGCAATAGCCACTAAAGCCGGGATCAGCAAACCAGCCAGTAAAAGAACCTTGACCGCCAGGTTTTCGACCCCCCGGCCGGTGGAAATAGCCAGAAACCAGGGAAGCCAGGTCAGGCCCAGGACAAACGGTATATATAGATAAGGGTTAATCTGGATCTTTTTTAAAGGCATGGCCGCCTCCTCGAAAACTAACCTTATTAAAATATAAAAAAAGTTCCAGACAATAAAGAACTTTTTTAGCCGGTCTGTTGTGGCCAGACCCAGCTGCCGGTCAATCAAATATTAATTTTTATCCGAATTGCCTTTTATCTGCAACTTTGATCAGGCTGGCATTAGCCAAGAAAATGAAATAAAATGAATGTATAAAAACAAAATCTGGAGATAAAAATGAGAGCGATCTATCTGACTGGCCTGAGACAGGCCAGAGTCGAACAGCAGCCTGAGCCAGATTTTCAATCTCCTGATTCGGTTATTCTTAAAACCAGAGTGGCCGGGCTCTGTGGCAGCGATCTCCATTATTTTATTTCAGACTCAGTCGGCGGAGATCCAGTTCACTACCCCTGGATAGCTGGACATGAATGCTCGGCAGAGGTGATAAAAACCGGGCCAGAGGTGAAAAAATACAGGCCAGGACAATTGGTGGTGGTTGAACCTTCTATTTCTTGCGGCGTCTGCGACCAGTGCCTGTCCGGCCGGTTCAATACCTGCCGGACGATCAAATTCCTCGGTCATCCGGGAGAGCTGGCCGGATGTTTTGCCGACTATTTTGTCATGCCGGAAAAGAACCTGCTTCCCCTGCCGGCTGGCTTATCTCCTGAAGAAGGTATGTTAGCTGAGCCTCTGTCCATTGCCAGTCATGCCTTGAAACTGGCCTCAATTGAAAATTCGGCTACAGTCGGAGTTCTGGGGACCGGGCCAATTGGACTCCTGCTGATTATGCTCCTCAAGCACCGCGAATTCAGCTCGATTTTTGCTACTGACCGCTCTGAAGCCCGGGTGGACGCAGCCTTTAAAGCCGGAGCCAGCTGGGCAGCTAACGTCGAAGAGGAAGATATTATTTCGGAAATCGCGGCCCGCCAGCCTCTGGGCCTGGATGTAGTTTTTGAAGTCAGCGGAGACCCGGAGGCTATTGACCAGGCAGTTGAACTGGTTAAACCAGGAGGAAAAATAATCCAGGTAGGCATTCCCCTGCCAGAAAGAATAGCCTACCCCCAGAACAAGCTTCGGAGAAAGGAAATAACCATCATCAACAGCCGCCGGCAAAACAAATGTCTGGAAGAGTCATTGCGCCTGCTGGCCGAAAAAAAATTAAAGGCCGCCTGGCTGGTAACCCACCGTTTTCAGCCTGAGGAAGCTCAGTCAGCCTTCACCACGGCTGCCGACCGGCTGGATGGAGTCTTGAAAGCCACCTTCATCTTTTGATAGCCTGGCAGAAAAATTTTCAACTCTGAGGCTTTTCCCCTGAAAAAAATAATTCAACCAGAGCGGACTGAGGTTCCGGGCGGCAGCTGGTTTTGAGAGATAAAACCAGGATAAGAATCATCAACAGCTTTTTGATCGCCTAAAAAACGACACCCAGAACTAAGGATAATCTTCCTCCACCGATTTTGAAATCAACCCCTTCATAAGTATCCTTGGCCTGACAGTAACCGACTTCTATCCCGCTGAACAAGAATTTTTGTTGATAATAGATTCCAGCCTCAAGATTCAGCCCGGCTTTATGGCCGCTGATCGTTAAATCCATGGCCTCTTCTTTATAGGAAGCATTGACTGCTCCCGCTCCGATAAAGATTCTCAGGTGCTTTCCGATCAGCGGGAAATAGCCTAAGCCACCGCCATAAAACTGCTGCCGGGAATGAGCCGGTAGCTCGAGATCTGGAGTTGTCCCATCTTTGGAACCGGTCATAAAAAGCCCATAAACATAAAGGTGATCAAAGACCCTGACCCCCAGTTTAAACTCAGGGGCAAACAGTGTTTCTCCATAGATATTTTTATAACCGGCATCGGCCGGGAAAATATAGCCGCCGCTGAAAGCCAGCACTATTTTCTCAGCCGCCAGGCCATAAGTACCAGCCAGAGAGATCAGAAAAAAAGTTAAAAGAAAGATCAGGGCAGGTTTGATCTTTTTATTCCTGAGACAACTTCCGGGCATTTTTTTCATCGGTCCGCTCTCCTTTGCTTTATCTTAAAGCCACAGAAAACTGCCTGGCCGGCAGCAATTAATGGCTCCTCTTATTGCTGTTCCTGTCTTTTGCTGCCAGTCACTTCTTCTTTAGATTACTTATCAAAAAAACGGCCTTTATGTCAAATTTTCACCAGTTCCCGGAAGAAGCAAAGGTCAGGCAGTCGTTTTACCTGACGGATCTTTTAAACCAGCTTGTCATTGAACAAAGTTTCTGATAAAAACCATTGATGATCAATAGCCGGATTGATTAAACTAAAATAAAGTGAAGAGTCAAACCTTGAAGCTCTGGCCAAGCCATCAACCATTTAATTTCTGGTTAAGGCCAGTTAAATCCGGATTAAGCCGGCTTTATCTTGGGGATCAGGTAGTCTGTTCAAAGTTCAGAAGGAAGAATACCCATAACTTATCAGACCTGGCTGCAATCTGGATTTTGCTTCTGATGGTCTTTAGTCAGCCAGTATTTCCTCTTGGCCAGGATACTCAGTTCAGGGAAGAAATCCCCTCCAAAAATCTTCAGCTATTGGAACCAGCTGATTCCATGGAGGTTCGCCTCTTAAAGGCTGCCCGGGTTGTTCCTTCCACCCGGCAATTAACCTGGCAGACAAGAGAGCTGGCCGCCTTCATCCATTTCGGGCTGAATACCTTCACCGATAAGGAATTAGGAGAAGGGACAGAAGAGCCGGCTCTGTTTAATCCAGCCGCTTTTAATGCCAGGCAGTGGGCCAGAGTCCTGAAGGAAGCTGGTTTTCAGATGATTATCATCACCGCCAAGCATCATGACGGCTTTTGCCTCTGGCCAACGGAGACGACCGGTTATTCGGTCAAAAAAAGCCCCTGGCACCAGGGCCGGGGCGATGTGATCGGGGAGGTAGCTGCCGCCTGCCGGCAAGAAGGCCTGGCCTTTGGCTTCTATCTTTCACCCTGGGACAGGCACGAGAAAAGTTATGGAACTCCAGCTTACAATGAATTCTTCCGTGCCCAGCTTACAGAGCTTTTGACCAATTATGGGCCGGTAGCTGAAGTCTGGTTAGACGGCTACTGCAGAGAAGGTCCAAACGGACGGAAGCAGGAATATGACTGGGGCTCTTATTATGAACTAATTCGCCGGCTCCAGCCAGAAGCTGTTATTGCTATCAGCGGTCCGGATGTTCGCTGGGTTGGCAACGAAAGCGGTTTGGGCCGGGAAACAGAATGGAGTGTCCTGCCGCTAACCAGACCAGAAGAAGAACTGGCTAAGTTAAGCCGGGGAGAGACCACACTCGAAGGAATTTTCCGGCCGTTAAATCTTATGGGGGAAGACCTGGGCAGCCGGGAGAAAATTCTTCAGGCCAGAGCCCTATTCTGGTACCCGGCTGAGGTTGATGTCTCTATCCGGCCAGGCTGGTTTTATCACCAGAACCAGAATAATCAGGTTAAAACCGGTCAGGAGCTGTTCAAGCTTTACCTTCAATCGGCCGGGAGAAATTCAGTCCTGCTCTTAAATGTGCCACCTGACAGAAGAGGCCTCCTGGCTGAGGAGGATGTCAACTCTCTCCAGGATTTTCAGCGGCTGGTTGAGGCCTCATTTAAGAAAAATCTGACCACCGGGGCCAGAGTCAGAGCTCGAAGCGCTATGGCCGGTCACCCGGTAGAATCAGTTATTAGCAATGTTCCCGGAAAATACTGGCTGGCGGCTGATGGGGTTGAACCAGTCATTATCGAGCTCGAATTAAGAGACCAGGCCATCTTTAACTGTCTGGAACTCCAGGAAGAAATTAGCCTGGGACAGAGAATAGAAGCTTTTAGGCTGGAAAACTGGGACGGGCAGGGCTGGCATCAAATATGTAGCGGAACAACGGTTGGTTACAGGCGGCTGGTTACTTTCCCCGAAATTTCGGCTAAGAAGCTCAGATTGGTCATTACTTCGTCCCGTTCCGCTCCTACCTTAAAAAAGATAGGCCTTTATAAACTGGCCGTCCCTTTCATAAATTCATAGTTTTATTCAGGCCGGGACTTATGCTTATTGGTGGTTTCCTGATAAATGACCGCTAACTATTATAGCCGGCTAGCCAGGACAATTGACTTCAGGTCTTTTTCTTCTTTTCAAAAACTTTAAGTCTCCTGTCAATAGAACCTGACGACAAATTTCCTTCTCAGTTGGTGGTCCATTGTTCTCGCCGTTTTTACCTTTTCCTCCAGCCTCATTCTTAGCCCGGAGATAAAATAATCCAGCCAGCATTTTCGCGGGCAGTGAAGAATCATTTTCGGCTGAATTTTAGGGAGCTATTTTATTGACAGCCAAAATAGCCCGGCTTAGAATATTAAAGGAGGCAAAAGATGAAAAAAAAGGGCTTGATTTTAGTCATAGCTATTGCCCTTCTGGGCTCAGGTTGTGTAACGGAAAAAAGGGCTGGCTCGGATTTAGAATTTAATCAGCATCTGAGCGCTGCCACAAAATATTTTCAGCAGGAAAATTATTCTTTGGCCCGGCAGGAGCTAAACCTGGCTTTAAATATCGATTCCAAATCAGTTCGGGTCAACAACCTGATGGGCCTGACTTATTTTAAAGAGAAAAACTATGATCTGGCCGAAACCTACTTTCAGAAGACGGTTAAAATTGATCCCCAGTATGCCACTGGCTACCTTAATCTCGGGGCTATTTATGCCATGAGAGAATCCTATTCAAAAGCCAGGGATTATTATGAGAAGGCTATAGCTATTTCACCTGACCTGGCGGCTGGCTATTACAGCCTGGCGACCATCTGTTTCCAGTTGAACGATAAAGAGCGGGGCTTTAATTATCTTAAAAAGGGCCTTGAGCTTGATCCTAACTATCTGGAAGAGCATGCCAGCTCGCTCAGCGGCTTGCCGATGAAGGGCTCGGCCTTAGCTGATCTCTATTTTAATTTCGCCAAAGTTTTTGCCAGCCGGGGAGAGGTGGAAAAAGCCGTTGAATATTTAAAAAAAGCCAGGCAGAATGGTTTTAAAAACTGGAAATTAATAGAAGAATCACCAGAATTTGCTGCCATTCGGGACAATCCCCTGATCAGAGAATTTCTAAAATAGGGCAGCCATTAGCCTCTGGTAAATTCTCAGGCGGCCGGGAGTTGGCTCCCGGGAGGGGAAGTCTTAAACTTAAGGCAAGAAAGACTTGGAGGGGGAAGACCATGAATAAGTGGAAAAAGGCTTTTTTTGTTTCCAGTTTGATTTTAGCCCTGGTTGCTCTTTCTTTTCTGGCTACAGCCTGTAAGGGCAAAGAAGCAGAAGAAAGCCAGGCCAAAGCGGTCATAGAGGATATTAACCTTGAGACTTTAAAACCAATTCTGGGAGAAGCCAGAGAAGACAACTCGGGTTTAATCGATGTTACTGGAGATAGTCAGGAAACGATCATCGCTTACCGCTATTACGATGCTGACAGGCAAAATTATGACGACGGCCTGGTTCAGGATCTGGCCCCTAAGATAGAAAAACTTTATCAAACATTTAAGACTTTAGACCGGGTGATTTTTCAGGTTTCGGTTAATGATCCACAAGTAACCGGACAATGGAAACCCTATGTTTCTTTCACTGTTAACCGTGAACTGGTCAAGAAAATTGAATGGACTAATATTTTGACTGGCGATTTTTTCCGGAATATGATTGATGTCAAGAGGTTTGATTAGGCCTTTCCTTTCAAATTGATGACTGACCCAATCATTATAAAGCTGGTCAGACAGGTTTAGTTTTTTATCTGCGCCAATCAGTCCCTGGGGACGGCTCTGCTTCCTGACCCTTATTTCCATCAAGCCAGCTTGACAGGCACTGGAGCCAAAGATTAAGATGATAAAAAGGGCCTAAGAAGAAAGGAAGGGTGACGTGCTGGTTGGCACCTGTCCTGGCTTTTTCTTTAGCTTCCGGCTGTCCCGGAAATCAGCTTTAGCCTTAAGCACCCTGTTTTTCACTCCCCTATTTCCCGGCAGCCGGCCTTCAGCCACCGGTTTATCTAACCAGCCAGTTATCAACAAAATAAATCCTTGTATTCTTATAAGAATTGTAGGATAATTGAGCCATGACAGGCCAGGCTGATTATTATCAGAAATTCTGCCAGCCGGCCATAAACTATAAAAAAGGAGGTGTCAGATGTCTGATCTTAAGCCTGATCTGACTCTGGATAACAGTGGCCTCTCCTGCCCGATGCCAATCATTAAAACCAAAAAAGCTATGGACGGGATGAAGGTCGGGGAAATTCTCAAAATGGTCGCCACCGACCCTGGTTCAGTCAGCGATATTCAGGCCTGGGTCAAGAAAACCGGGCAGGAGTTACTTGAACAGGAAAAAGAAGGGGAAAAGTTCGTTTTTTATATCCGGAAGGTAAAATAAAGGGAGGTTATCATGTCTGAAGAAAGCGCTAAAAGACTGGCCATCATTGCCACCCATGGAACACTGGACATGGCTTATCCGCCCTTTATTTTATCAACGGCGGCCGTGGCCATGGACATGGAAGCAGCCATCTTTTTTACCTTTTTTGGTCTGGAAATCCTCAAAAAAGGCAGAATAGATAAACTAAAAGTTTCACCCGTGGCCAATCCCGCCATGCCCATGAAAATACCCAACATCATCGCCATGCTGCCCGGCATGACGCCTTTAGCTACAACAATGATGAATTCCTGGATGAGAAAAGCCAAGGTGCCCAAACTAAGTGAACTGCTGGCCACAGCTCAGGAAATGGGGGTCAGGCTGATCGGCTGTCAGATGACCATGGATGTCATGGGAGTAAAAAAAGAAGACCTGATTGACGGGATAGAGATTGGCGGGGCAGCCACTTTTCTGGAATTTGCCAGCCAGAACGCGGTTACCCTGAGCTTTTGAGCTTTTTAGAACTGGAGGCAGCCATGGCTGAAGATAAAATTTTGATTATTATGACCAGCGGCCCCGACACCCCCCGCCGCTGTGCCACTCCCTTTTTCTTTGCCACCTTAGCCACTGCCATGGATTATGAAGTTACCATGTTTTTTACTATCGATGGGACGCTTCTCCTCAAAAAAGGACTGGCCGAGACTGTTTATCCTAAAGCTGGGGGTAAATCGGCGGCCGAATTCAGACAGGAAGCGATCGAAGCCGGCGTCAAAATGACAGCTTGTTCAG
>ENA-UOYA01001218-UOYA01001218.1-activated-sludge-metagenome-genome-assembly--contig:-NODE-1218-length-28581-cov-7.135490_pt1 | contig 28581 bp, 28 predicted proteins | sample MGYA00238163_ERZ764804 | MGnify/ENA primary metagenome ERZ764804 (study PRJEB28919, sample SAMN05720223) | activated sludge metagenome | isolation source: Anaerobic digester | place: Hong Kong... | reverse complement strand
GAGCAGCTGACTCTTAATCAGCGGGTCCTAGGTTCGAGCCCTAGTGCGTCCACCACCTTCCTCCCTTCGAAATGACCTTTCAGCGTTGGCAGGCGCGTGCGTTCTGCTATCGCAAACTTGCGGCATGGAACGGCTTGAGCCGTTCGGCAGCTACAGGGGAGCAAAACCGGCGTGGCGTTATCCGAGGATGATCTCGAGCCCATCGGCACTGATACAGGTGCTGATCTGTTGACACCCGATGATGCTGCCAATGACGCCTTCGTGCAGGCGAACCTGCCTCGCAACTTCGCGGCGCATTTCTCACACGGGATGCTTGGCATGACTGGCTTTCGCCTCGTCAATGCGCCCACAATCGTGCCCAACTATATCTTCATGCTAACAGGCTCGACCTTCATGGTTGGCCTCTCTCAGGCGCTCCAGCAGGCAGGATCAATCTTGTCGCCGCTGCTCAGCGCAACGGCGATTGAGGACAAGAAACGCATCATGCCCTATGCCGGGCGCACCGGCATGCTGATGCGCGTTCCACTGGCGGGAATTGCGCTGGCAGGATGGCTGCTTTCGGGATGGCCGCTCGCCATCGTCACGACGGCCTTTCTGTTCATGCTCGGCTATTATTCCGGCGCGCAACGCGTTGCCTTCCAGACGCTGATGGCCAAGGTTATCCCTCTTTCCCGCCGCGGGCGGCTGCAGGGATACCGCAATCTGGCGGGCGGCGCGATTGCCGCTGGCTTGAGTTGGTGGGCGGGCGATTACCTCATCGACAACAATGTCTTCGGCAATGGGTACGCAACAACCTTCGCGCTCAGCTTCGTGCTGACCAGCCTTGGCCTTACCGTCCTTGTCCTGATGATGCGCGAGCCGGATAGCCACAGCGTCCGCCCGTCCATGCCGCTGCGAGACCGGATGCGCGACATGCCTGCCTTGCTGGCGGATACGCATTATCGCAATTTTCTGATCGCGCAGTTGTTGACGACCGCAGGGCGGATCGCCCTTCCCTTCTGCATTCTCCACGCAGGCCAGGCCCTGACGCTCGATGGCAAGACGCTCGGCCTGCTCTCGCTCGCCTTTCTCGGCGCGGATACAGGCTCCAACCTGCTTTGGGGCGCGATGGGAGACCGGAGCGGCTTCCGCTCGGTCTTTCTCGTGTCGTTGCTCCTGTGGGTCGCGGGATATGGCTGGATGCTCATCGCGCACGACATGGCGGGCTTTGCGCTCGCCTTTGTTTTCCTTGGAGCAGCAAGCAGCGGCTACACCATGGGATCGCAAACGATGGTGCTGGAATTTGGCAGCCGGGAGAACACCGCGATGCGCCTTGCCATATCGACAACGGCGGAAACCATCGTCGCATCCATCGGGCCGATCATCGGCGGCGTATTGGCCGCGGCAACTGGATTTGTGTCGCTCATCGCAGTTTCCACGGCGATGCTGTTCCTTGCGCTGGCAACGCTTCTGTTCGGCGTTATCGATCCACGCCATGCACGACGCAGCTAGTTAGGCTCAGGCCAAGGCCCGCACGACCGAGGTAAGATCATCGACCAGAAGATGTGGCTGTTCAGCCGTCGCCAGCGTGGCAACGCTCTCGCGCTTCATCAGGCCCGTTGTGAGGCCCACCCCCATTGCGCCTGCGCCGTTCGCCATGCGCATTTCCAGCGCCGGGTCATCCCCGAATACGACGACATCGCGGGCAGCCGAGCGCGGCAGCCCCATAGCGGCGACGGCGGCATCAAATGCGGTACGGGAGGGCTTGCCGAGCACCTTGGCCTGCTTGCCCGTCATGGCGCTGATCATCTTGTTGATGGCAAAGCTCGATCCGATACCGCGTCCTGTTGCCGTCGCGAAGAACGGAACATGACTGGCCGTCGTCAGGCGTGCACCACCCCAGATTGATTGGCAGGCCATCTCTAGATCGGGGAAGGTGAACTCGCGGAACCAGCCGGTATAAACTGCCTCAACGTCTCCCGGCTCTGACGCGCCCAGCGTCTCAATGCCGAGCGCGCGCAGAGGCGCGCCGACACCATCATTGCCGAGCACACGAACGCGATTGATGCCCTGCTTGCGAAACCAGATCGCCGCCGATGAAGACGGGGTCATCATCTCGTCATCGGCCAGATCAAAGCCCGCGTTGCGCAGGCTCGCGGCATAAACCGCAGGCGCCTTGGCCGTGCCGTTCGTAAAGACGCGGAAAGGCATGCCGCGCTCGCGCAGCAGCGCGAGCATGTCGACGGCACCGGGCAGTGCCTTGTGCCCACCCGAGGCGGCGTCGCCGAGCGCGATGGTGCCATCCATGTCGAAGATGAAGCCACGTGCGCTGGAAAGGCGTTCAACAATCTCAGGCGACATGCGCACCTCCATGCAAGGCGATGCGCAGGCCCGGGCGCTCGACAACAATATCCCGCGCACCCGGACGTGCGGCGAGTTGCTTTAGCAACTGGAAGAGAGGTGCTGCCTCCGGCGTATAGGTCGATCTTGAACGGCCCGCTCCGAGCATGGCGTCAACCTGATCTTCGGGCATCACGGCGCGCAGCAGGAATTCTTCATCGTCCATATGCACGCCGAATTTGCGACGCAGATCGGCATATTCGGGGAACATCGCCTCCTCGGCGATTTCCTTGGCGCGCGGGCGATCCAGAATGGCCGCCTCGACAGCGGGGTCTATTGCGCTTGTCGGGCGACCGAACTTACCCATCACATAGCGCAGCACCTGATCCGAGACCTGCGCATAGCGCCGTTCACCGATGACGTTGAAGAGCGCCTGGCTCATGACCATCTGCGGGAACGGCGTGACCATGATGGGATGGCCAAGCTCGGCACGCACCCGCTCCGTCTCGGCAACAACGGCGTCAAAGCGGTCGCCAAGGCTCAATTCCTCAAGCTGGCGGCGCGTTGTCGTCATGACGCCGCCGGCGATCTGGTGGCGCAGAAAGCTGGAATCAAACGCCTGCGGCTCACCGGGCGGCAGACCTTCCGCCTTGGCAAGGCGCCACCAATAATCCGACACGCGCGCGAGTGCGGCATCATCGACATTCACGTTGTGTCCGGCATTCCGCAAATTGGCGACCATCCGGCTTGCTTCGGGCAATGAGCTGCCCTCGCCCAGCGGACCGATGCCGACGTGGATCGCATCGATAATGCCAAGGTCTGCTGCAGCAAGGCTCGAGAGCGGGCCATAGCCAATGGTGCAATGCGCATGGATTTCCAGCGGGCGATTGCCAATGGCGGCTTTGACGGCAGGCGCAAGTGTGCGGACGCGCTCCGGCGAAAGCAGCCCGCCCGGATCCTTGATGTAGATGAGGTCGATATCGGGGCTCGTGCAGATCTTGCGCGCGAAATCCGCGTAGAACTGATCGGTGTGAACCTCAGAGAGCGTGAACGTCAGCGCCCCCATGATCTCGGCATTGCCTTCCTGACGGACAATGCGCGCTGCCTCGATGACGGCATCGGCATCATGCATCGGATCAAGCATAACGAAGCGGCGAATGCCATTGGCCTGCAAGCGCCGATAGACGAGCCGCATGAATTCAGGATCGGCCTGCTGCCAGGCAATGAAGCGCAAGCCCGTGGTGATGAACTGCAGCGGCGTGCGCGGCATGGCCGAGGCGACGCGGCGGATGCGTTCCCACGGGTTGTTCTGGAAATAGCGGACGGCCACCGCCATGTGGCTGGACGAGGTGAAATCAATCGCGCGGAAACCAACGCGGTCGGTCTGACCCGCAATCTGGAGCATCTGCGCGGTGTTGAGCCCGGTTGCTCCCCAAAGGCTCTGATTGCCGTCACGCATCGAGACATCGACAAGGGAAACGTCAGCCACGGGCCAATCCTTCGAAAAAGCGTGTATCAACTCCGCCTGCGACAAAGCGCGGGTCGCGTACAATGGCGCGATGCAGGTCCGTCGTTGTGGCAAAGCCTTCAATCGTCAGCCGGTCGAGCGCGTCTGTAAGACGATCCACCGCCTCGGCACGCGTTGCCCCCCGCACGATGAGCTTGCCCACCAGCGAGTCATAGAAAGGCGGAACTTCGCCCCCGGCAGCCATATGTGTATCAACGCGGATGCCCTCACCTGCCGGCCAGTCGGCACGCGTTGCACGGCCGGGTGACGGGCGGAAATCCTGCCCCCAATCCTCGGCGTTGATGCGCACCTCGATTGCATGGCCGGACGGCATGACCATGTCTTGCGTCAGCGAGAGCCGGAGGCCGTCCGCCACAAGCAATTGCTGCTCGACCAGATCGACGCCGGTAATCTCTTCCGTCACCGGATGTTCGACCTGGATGCGGGCATTCATTTCGAGAAAGAAGAAATCAAACGTCGTCGCATCGACGAGAAACTCGACCGTTCCCGCGCCACGATAGTTGAGATGGCGGGCAAGATTGACAGCTGCGGCTTCAATGGCCGCGCGCTTATCATCAGGCATGCACGGCGCAGGCGCTTCCTCAACAAGCTTCTGAAAGCGACGCTGGATCGAACAGTCACGCGTGCCAAGGTGAATGGCATTCTCGCCATCGCCAAGAACCTGCACTTCGACGTGACGTCCCGAAGCAATGAAGCGTTCGACATATATGCGCGGATCGCCAAAGGACGCCTGCGCTTCGGCCATTGCCATGTCGATTGAATGAGACAGGTCTTCGGCACGATCAACGCGCTTCATCCCCTTGCCACCACCGCCCGAAACCGCCTTAAGGAGCACCGGAAATCCGGTTTCTTCAGCACGCTTGAGCGCCGCTTCCTTGTCCGCAGCTTCGCCGCCCGGAACAACGGGCAAGCCTGCCTCAATGCCAACCTTTCGCGCCATGAGCTTGTCGCCCATCGCCGCAAGGCTTGAGAGATCGGGGCCAACGAAAATGATACCTGCCTCTGCCGCCGCGCGCGCGAAGGCCGCGTTTTCGGATAGGAAGCCATAGCCCGGGTGAATGGCATCGGCCTCAGCGGCTTTGGCCGCGGCAATCACCGCGTCTACCGACAGATAAGATTGCGATGAGGGGCCCGGGCCAACAATCGCCACCTCGTCAGCCTCACGGGCAGGCCAGCTTGCACGGTCCGCCTCCGAAGCCCCAAGAATTGTTGTCACGCCAAGCCGTTTTGCGGTGCGGATGACACGCAGCGCAATTTCGCCGCGATTGGCGATGAAGAGACGCCGGATCATGGATCAGGCGGGCTCGACGTGCATCAGGACGGCAGCTCCATCCACCATCGTCGCATTCTCGACGCAGATGGCAATGACGCGGCCGCTGCATCCGGCATGAACCGGATTCATGAGCTTCATCGTTTCGACGATGCCGACAACGGTCTCGGGGCCGACAACATCGCCAATTTCGACAAAGGGCGGCGCGCCGGGCTGAGGTGCCCGATAGAAGGTACCCGGGAGCGGTGCCGGAATGCCAGTGACGCCTTCTGGAAGCTCCTCGACAATCACGACAGCGGCGGCAGCAACGACTGCTGTCGCCGCCCCCGCCTCATCCTCAAGCGACCATTCCTGCGTCCAGCCTTCCCCGTTGCGCTGCACGCGCAACCGCAGGCGGCTGGTGCGGATGTCCAGCCGGTCATAGCTGGAGCCATCAAGAATGGACGTGATCTCGTTCACGTCTTCGGGTGTCAAAGGCAGATCAGTCGTCATCGAGCAAGCAGCTCCCGTGCCTTGGCGATCACCGCGTCGGCAAATTCATCATCGTTGAAATGGGCGTCAATCGCGCGGAACTCGACGTTGTCGGGCATCACAGAGCGCGCATATTCGGCAAAGGGCGGCGGCACGCTAGGATCATGAATATGACCATAGGGGCTGTCATGGTTCGAAAAGCCCTTGAGCGGCACATAGAAACTGACCGGTCCCTTGGCGTCGGCAAACATCTTGGCGAGGTGATCCGCGAGCGGCTTCAGATCGTCGAGATCGGTGCGAACCGCCGTCAACGCAGGGTTGTGCATATGGTATTTCTTGCCGGGGAACTGAACCTGAGCAGCATCGACCGGCCCTGCAATGATGAAGTCGGAATTGCCCGGCGCGAAAACGACCGGAATGCCGCGGGCGATGGCCGCCTTGCCGCGATCAGGTCCCGAATTGGCGAGACCGCCATGGATGTGATCAAGAATTTCGGTGAGGGAGAGGTCAAGCACGAGCGCGACATCGCGCTCCGCCGCAATCCCGTCGAGCGTCGGCCCGCCCGCGCCGGAGGAGTGGAACACCATCACTTCGCAGCCATCGGCTTCGAGTGCCTCGCGGATCGGGCGCACGCTCTTTTCGGTTGTGCCAAGTGTGGTGATCAGAACCAGCGGCTTTTCGCTTGCCGTCGTCGGCGTGTAGCCCTTTGCCATGCCCGCAACAGCAAGTGCGGCATTACGGAAGACTTCCGAGCTGATCGAGTTGATGCCCGAAATATCGGTCACCGCGTTCATGATCGCGATGTCCTTCACCCCGAGATAGGGCTGTGTGAAGCCCGAGGCCATCGTCGAGACGATGAGCTTGGGCAGGCCATAAGGCAGTGCCTGCATCACCGTGCCGGCAAGACCGGTTCCCATGGAACCGCCAACAGACAGCACGCCCGCGAGGCCCTGTTCGGCATGCGCTTTCAATGCGCATTTGACCGAGCCTTCGGTCATCACGGCCTGGCATTTACCCTCATGGCCGAGCGCGCGAACATCTTCGATGGTGTATCCGGCTGCAGCCGCAACATCTTCAGGTGAAATTTCGGCTCCACCGACCGTGCGGCGCACGCTCGGATCGAGATGGATCACATTGCACCCGGCACCCTCCAGAATATCGCGAATGTAACGCGCTTCCTGTTCCTTGGTGTCCTGCGTGATGATCAGCAACACATTGGGGCTGCTCATGGCTCTTCCGGTCCTCTCCTTATCCCGGCGCGATGTTTCACAAGCGCGGGAGATTGCCTAACACTTTCCGAGCGTCTAATTGCACGGCGTGAAACAGGTAATGCCATGATCGACAGGAAGGTCAAATCCATCCGCGCGCTTGAGCGCGGGCTCGACGTTTTGCTGGAAGTCCAGCGCAGCGGCGGGGTGAGTTTGCACGAGTTGCACCTGCGACTCGGCCTTGCCAAAGCGACGCTGCTGCGCTTGCTCGTCACCCTCTCTTCGCGCGGGCTTGTCTGGCAGAGGCTCGCCGATGGCGCCTATTTGCCGACGGCACTGGCAGCACCCGGGCGCCGCTCTGACGTGACCGAGCGACTCGCTGAAATTGCCTCGCCTTATATGGTTGAGTTGAGCGAACGGGTTGTGTGGCCCTCCATCATCGCCGTGCCGCGGCTCGACCATGTCGAGATCATCGAAACAAATAGCCCGCTTGCGCGCTTTGATTCCGCCATTCTTGGACCGGTGGGCGTCAAGCTGAGCTATCTGCATACCGCAACGGGGCGCGCTTATCTCTCCGCGTGTGACGCGCGCGAGCGCGAGGCGATCATCGCGCGCATCCAGCCGGAAAACGCAACGCAGGAAGATCGGGAGCTTCTCGACACCATCGTCGCGGAAACGCGGACGCGCGGATATTCAATGCGCGAGCCGCATCATCCTTGGCCAGACAGGAACAAGCAGACCGTTCTGCGAGACGGAAAAACGTCGATCGGCATCGCCGTCACAACCGGTGGGCATGCCGTCGCGGCTATCAATGTCACCTGGCCCAGTCGCCGTGTAAGCGTCGATGATGTCGTTTCGCGGCACCTGCCGACGCTTCAGTCAATCGCAGAGCGGATCGGTAGCGCACTGGAGACTACGTAAGCGAATTTCATTTAGCGAAATCAAAATTTCTTGCCATGCCACCGGTCAAGGCGCACCCGACGCGCCAGAAAAATGGAGAGCAAGATGAAAGCATGGATTCTCAAGGCAGGCGCAACCTCGCTGGACGACCTGCACCTGACTGAATGCGACATGCCCGTTGCAGCGCCCGGCGAAGTTCTCGTCCGAGTGCGCGCCTGCTCGCTCAACTATCGCGACCAACTGATCCCCCAGGGCAAATATATGGGCGGCACAATCGACCGCGACATTGTGCCGCTGTCGGACGGTGCAGGTGAGGTCGTGGCGATTGGCGACGGCGTAACGCAGTTTGCCGTTGGTGATCGGGTGGCAGGCACGTTCTTCCAGAACTGGATTGATGGCCCGCCCAATCCCGCAGCAGGCCCGGCGCTCGGCGCGCCGCCTGCAAAGGGCATGTTGGCGGAATATGTGGCACTTCCTGAAATCGGCCTCGTCCACATCGCTGAAACACTCAGCTTTGAAGAAGCAGCGACCCTGCCCTGCGCTGGCGTGACGGCATGGAATGCCCTGATGGAAGGCCCGCGCGCGACCAAGGCAGGCGAAAATGTTCTGGTTCTCGGCACTGGCGGTGTCTCGCTCCTCGCGCTCCAGATCGCCAAGGCCGCAGGCGCGCATGTCGTTGCGACCTCTTCGTCAGACGCGAAGCTGGATCGCGTGAAGGCTCTGGGAGCAGACACAACCATCAACTATCGCGATACGCCGCAATGGGGTGCTGAAGCGGTCAAACTCACCGGCGGCAAGGGCATTGACCACGTAGTAGAAGTCGGTGGTGCGGGCACCCTCGCCCAATCGATCCAGGCCGTCGGCTTTGCTGGAGAGATCGCGCTGATCGGCGTCCTGACGCGCGAGGGCGATACCGGGCCACATGGCCTGATGTTCAAAGGCGCCAGCCTGCGGGGCATCTTCGTCGGCTCACGCGGGATGGCGGAACGCCTGAATGCCTTTATCGATCAGCACAAGATCAAGCCTGTCATTGACCGCACCTTCCCGCTCGATCAGGCGAAGGATGCCTACGCCTATCAATCCTCGCCCGATCTGTTCGGTAAGGTGGTGATCACCCTCTGATGGCGACCTTTATTCTCATACATGGCGCCTGGCACGGGGGCTGGAGCTTTGAACTGATCAAGCCCATGCTTGAAGCCGAAGGCCACCAAGTCATTTCTCCTGATTTGCCCGGCATGGGCGGCACCGACGCGGAGTTGGCCAGCGCAACACTTGCGGGCTGGGCAGAGTTTGTCGCGGACCTGTCCCGGAACGCTCAAAAGCCCGTCATCCTCGCAGGCCATAGCCGGGGCGGACTCGTATTGAGCGAAACTGCCGAGCGCGCACCGGAGGAAATTGCGGCCCTCGTCTATATCTGCGCCATGATGTTGCCATCCGGCATGTCGCGTGAGCAATGGCGCGACAGGGCCGAGCCGAACCCCGCCTTCCGCGCCATCGTGCAGCCCATGGCGAATGGCGTCGCGACAACGATTGACCGCGCGCATGCAGCGCCCATTTTCGCGCAACTCTCGCCACCCGATCTCGTCGAAAAGGCATTTGACCGCCTTATGGCAGAGCCTGATCAGCCGCGCCTGACCGAGCTTCATCTGACCGCGGCCAATTATGGCTCAGTTCGGCGCCACTATATCGAGTGCACGAACGACCGCACAATCCCGATTGCCGATCAGAGGATGATGCAGTCGCTCCAGCCCTGTGACAGCGTGACCACGCTGGACGCAGACCACAGCCCCTTCCTCTCGCGTCCGCGTGAACTTGCAGACGCGCTTCTCACCATTGCAAAGGGAATCCGCGCATGACGAAAATGGGTTTCGGGCAGGACGTTGGCCGCATCATCCAGACTGCATATGTGGTGAAGGACATTCGCGCTTCCATCGACTGGTGGGTGAAGAGCGCCAACACCGGCCCCTGGTTCCTGCTGGACCACTTCCTGGGCGATGATCATGTCTATCGCGGGCAGAAATCGACGGCGGATGTTGCCATCGCAATGGCCTTCGCCGGATCGATGTGCATTGAGCTTATTCAGCCACTCGACAACAACCCGTCGGTTTACAAGGAAACCATCGACCAACGCGGTTTTGGGTTCCATCACCTTGGCCTTGCCGTGGCAGATGTGGATGCCGAGATCGAAGCCTATCGCGCCAAGGGATATCAAGTCGCCTTTCAGGCCGCCGTGCCCACGGGCGGATCGGTTGCCTATCTGGACAATGGCGTGAACGACCCCGGCTTTCTCGAGCTCATTCCGGCCACACCTGGCATGGACGAAGCCTTCACTGCCTTCTGGCGCGCTTCGCAAGGTTGGGACGGATCAGACCCGATCAGGCCCTTTGCATGACAGGGCTTGCCTAGATCGCTAATTTCTGTTTGTATCACATACAAATTGCTGGCCCGGCACATATAATGACAAGGGCATATGGGAGAGAGCGCAATGACGCATCAGCGCCGTTCAGGTACATATCAGGCATTCCTCGTCGGGATTCTCAGCCTCAACTTCGGCATCCTGTTTTTTGACCGAAATGCTCTCAACTTCCTGATGCCTTGGGTGCAGCCGGATCTGCACCTCAGCGACACGCAGGTAGGCATGCTCTCTTCCGGCCTATCGTTGACTTGGGCCATTGCAGGCTTTCTCGTCGGCCGCATTTCCGACAAGCTGGGATCACGCAAGCCCGTCGTCGTCGCGGCAACTGTCGCCTTCTGCCTGTGCTCTTTCGTTTCCGGCGTTTCCTCGTCCTTCCTGATGCTGCTCGGCGCCCGCCTGCTGATGGGTGCCGCTGAAGGCGGTGTGATGCCGGTGAGCCACTCGATCATCGCTGCCGAAGTCGATGAGGACAAGCGTGGCCTTGCCATGGGCATTGGCCAGAACCTGGGCTCGAACGTGCTTGGGTCCGCAGCCGCTCCGCTCGTGCTCATTCCTGTCGCCATCGCCTTCTCCTGGCGCGAAGCCTTCTTCATGGCAGCCGCCCCCGGCCTCATCAGCGCGGCCATCATCTGGTTTTTCGTGCAGGAACCGCCGAAGGATGACGCACACGGCGCAGACACACCGCGCGCCACGCTGCGCGAAGCCTTTGCAGACCGCAACGTCCAGTTGTGCGGGATCATCTCGGTCTTGCTGGTATCTTATCTCGTTTGCTGCTGGGCGTTCATGCCGCTCTATCTGACCAATGATCGCCAATTCGATCCGGACACCACCAAGTGGCTGATGGCGACGCTGGGCATTTCGGCGGGCATCGGCAGCTTTGCCGTCGCCGCCCTGTCCGACCGGATCGGTCGCAAGCCCTCCATCGTCGGTTTCTCGCTTCTGGGCGTCATTCTGCCGCTGGGCGCGATGTTCTTCACCGGCAGCTCCTGGGTGCTGGCGGCGATCTTCTTCGTCGGCTGGGGCCTCAACGGCGTGTTCCCGCTGTTCATGGCGACCATTCCTTCGGAATCGGTTGATCCCCGCCTCACCGCTTCGCTCACGGGCATCGTCATGGGCATTGGCGAAGTTCTTGGCGGCGTGCTGAGCCCCTTTGCGGCCGGCATGCTCTCCGACGTCTATGGCCGCTCGGCGGTCATGTGGATGATGCTGATCCTGACGATCCTCGCCGCGATTGTCGGCATGGGGCTGAGAGAAACCGCACCGCGCGTCGTTGCGCGCCGCAGGGCCGCAGTCGGAGCAACCGCGACCGCATAAGGTGAAACCGGGAGGCTGAAATGAGCGTTATCGAGAATTTCGCAACAGACAGCGTAGCGCCTCCCGAGCGCCTCAATTTCTGGAACCGCGTTTCCAGTTCAACCTTTGCCGGCCTGACAGTGGACTCCTCTGCCGAGAACTTCATGGCGCATATGTCGCGCTGGCATCTGGGCGACCTGACGATGATCCGCCCGACCTCGCAGCGCGCGCGCGTTCAGCGCTGGAAGGATGGCGCCAGCGAGCGTCCGGACAGGATCATCTTTCACCTCCAGAACCGCGGTCATTCTCTCAACGGGCAATGGAACCGCGAGGCAGACCTTGGCGCGGGCGATTTCACACTTTGCTATGGTGCGGACCCCTATTTCACCGAGTTGTCGGATCGTAACGAAATGCTCGTGGTGGAGATGTCACGCGCGTCGCTGGCGTCACGCATCCCCAATCTGGAAGACCATCTTTGTCGCGCCATTCCCGGGGCGGCACCCGGATCGCGGCTCGTCCACGATTTCCTCCTCTCGCTGTGGAAGCAGGGAGACCAGAGCGATGCGGACCCCGACTGGCAGGAAGGCATCGCGAACGTCTTTCTCGATCTTCTTGCCTTCGCCGTGAAAGGCGCAGGCAACGCGCTTGTCGCCCCCAAGGGCACCAAGGATCGCGTCCTTGCGCTCATCAGCGCCAGTCTGGCGGATCCTGAATTGAAGACGGGCACCATCGCGACCGAACTCGGCATTTCATTGCGCACCGTGCAAAATATCTTTGCCGCGCTCGGAACGACGCCAAGCGCCTATATTCAGGAGCAGCGCCTGCTGCGCGCGGCGGAACAACTGGTTGTCGCCAAGCATCTCAGCATTACCGAGATCGCGTTTGACGCCGGATTTAATGACAGCGCATATTTCACCAGGTGCTTTCGACAAAGATTCGGGACGACACCAAGCCTATGGCGGGAGCAGAACTAGTTCTGCTTCGCGTGAGTCCTGTTGCCATGCGCGTGAGTGCAAGACCGTGATGCGCAGGGCGCGCATGTAACGGTCACCCAAACTGCCGGAACCATATCGGCAGCCAACGTTTAAAAGGGGAGTTGCCATGAAACTTAAATTCACCGCCCTCGCCGCCACCGCGCTGTGTAGCACAGTCGCGTTGCCGGCCTTTGCGCAGGAAGCGCAGTCCAACGATGGCGGCATTGCCGAAATCGTCGTCACCGCGCAGAAGCGCGCGGAAAACGTCCAGGACGTTCCGATCGCCATCTCGGCCTTCACTGCCGAAGCCATGCAGGAACGCGGCGTGACCGACGTTTCGTCGCTGTCCAACCTTGCGCCGAACGTCACGCTTGACGCAGGTACGCCGTTCTCGGGTTCGGGTGCCGTGCTTGCCGCTTATATTCGCGGCATTGGTGCCAACGACTTCGCCTTCAACATCGATCCGGGTGTCGGCGTCTATCTCGACGGCGTCTATCTCGCCCGCTCGGTCGGTGCGAACCAGGAACTGCCCGACGTTGAACGCGTCGAAGTCCTCAAAGGTCCGCAGGGCACGCTCTTTGGCCGCAACACCATTGGCGGCGCGATCTCGATCGTTACCCACACGCCGGGCGACAAGTTCCGTTTCGTCGGTGATTTCACCACCGGCAGCTTCAAGCTGATGCAGGCGCGCGGCACGGTTGATATTCCGCTGTCCGAAGGGCTGTCCTCGTCGGTCGCCTTCTCGATCAAGAGCCGCAACGGCTATCTGAAGCGCATTCCCTTCCCGGGCGGCATCAACTTCAACAATCCGCCCGTCACGTCCTACAAGGCGGCTGGCTATGGCAATATCGGCTATGGCACCGAAGGCGGCGAAAACACGTGGAACCTGCGTGGCAAGCTGAACTGGGACAATGGCGGCGCCTTCAAGGCAACGCTGACTGGCGACTATAGCAACATCGACAACGAGCAGATCGCGAACACCGTCATCAAGACCGTTCCGTTCGTCTTTGCCGGCACCTACAATTGCGCGCTCACCGCTACGGTTGACCCGAGCTGCGGCGCTGGTCCGCCGGCCTTCGCCTTCATCGGTGGCATTGGCGGCCTTAATGGCATTGCCGACAATCCCTCGGTTTGGGGCGTGAACGTCGATGCCGATCCGAACAACAACCGCGTGCCCTATGACGACCGCTTCGTCACCGGCAACATCGACACCTCGTACGCCACGGGCAACAACTTCTCGAAGCTGAAGACCTATGGCGGCGCGCTGACGATGTCGTATGACCTCTCGGACAACACGCAGATCAAGTCGATCACCGCTTATCGTGAGCTGCACTGGGTTGTTGGCATGGACCTTGACGGTTCGCCGCTCAACTTCCTGCACACCAGCTTCTCGATGAACCAGTGGCAGTTCAGCCAGGAAGTCCAGCTGCTCGGCAAGGCACTTGACGACAAGCTGAACTACGTCCTCGGCGGCTACTACTTCAAGGAAGCTGGCGATCTTCACGATTACGTGACCTTCGCTGAAGGCCTGCTGCAGGTCGACGGCCCCAATGATCTGGCGACCAAGAACTACGCGTTCTTCGGCCAGGCAGATTACAAGGTGAATGACCTGATCTCGTTCACCGTTGGTGGTCGCTACACGCATGAAAGCAAGAGCTTCGAAGGCTTCCAGTCGGATGCCAACGGCCTGACCTACAAGATCCTGAACCAGGTCGGCGTGCCGCCCTGCGCCTCGATCACGCCGACGATTTCAGAAGCATGCCGCATTGCGGCGGGCTTCCCGAACGCCGGTCAGCCGCTGCGCTATTACATCGCCGGAACCCAGCACAAGAAGTTCAGCAACTTCTCGCCCAAGGCCGGCGTCCAGTTGCATCCGAACGACGACGTGATGGTCTATGGTTCGTGGTCGCGTGGCTACAAGACGGGTGGCTGGACCACGCGTCTGTCCAACCCGCTGCCGACGGCACCTGACTTCAACGAAGAAAAGGCCCAGACCTTTGAACTCGGTGTGAAGTCGACGCTCCTCAACCGCAAGCTGCAGCTCAACGCCGCTGTGTTCCAGTCGAACTACAATGGCATCCAGCTCAACTTCCAGCAGGGCGTTTCGCCGACCATTCAGAACGCCGGTAACGCACGCATCAAGGGCGTCGAAATCGAAATGGTGGCAGCACCGGTTCGTGGCCTGACGATCAACGGTGCCATCGGCTATCTCGATGCGAAGTATCGCAGCGTTGATCTTCCGGCACAGGTTGCTCCGTCAACCGGCGTGTTCGGGAACTACGGCGTCATTCCGGGAGCCACGCTCCCCAAGACGCCGAAGTTCAAGTTCAACGTGAGCCCGCGTTATCAATTCGAACTCGCCAATGGTGGCTCGATCATCCTCGTCGGTGACTACACCCACACGACGAAGCTGAAGAACGACACCGAAGGCTACTTCCTGCTGATGCGTCCCGCGACCGACATCCTGAATGCCAGCATTCAGTATAAGGCCGCTGAAAACTGGGGCGTCACGGTTGGCGGAACCAACCTGACTGACGAGCGCTACCTCGTCACCGGTCAGGCGCAGTTCGCTGGCGGCCAGGCGTACGGCACCTACAGCCGTCCGCGTGAATGGTTCGCACGCCTGAACGTGAACTTCTAAGCACGATGAATACCGGGGCGGGGTCAGACATGGCTCCGCCCCTATTAAATTGAAGCCAAATAAATTTTGGAGAGTGAAAATGCCCGAGACTGCCCATTCGGAATTCTGGAAAGGCATCAAGCCTGTCGAGAACGTCTTTCGCGAGGGCGGTCTGCCTGAAGTCTATCACTCCAAGATTGCAGAGGGCGACGAGCGCTATTGGGTTCCGATCAGCGAAACCGTTTCGTCCAAGCCGGTCTGGATCAGCCCGTCTAAGAACATGTGGGCAGATGTGCTCATGTCAAAGTCGGCAGGTCTCGTGAACCGGCACTATCACCCCCACCCTATCTGGGCCTACACCATCAGTGGCAAATGGGCCTATCTCGAGCATGACTGGACCGCGACGGCTGGCGACTTCATTTATGAAACGCCCGGCGAGAGCCACACGCTCGTTTGCTATGAACATGAAGACCCGATGAAGGTCTTCTTCGTCGTCTCCGGACCGCTGATGTGGCTGGACGATGATGGCAACACGATCGGCCATTTCGATGTGTTCGACTATATGAAGGCCGCGCGCGAGCATTACGACAAGGTCGGCATCGGCGCCGACTATGTCGACACTCTCATCCGCTAATTCCAAAAAGGAAATCTCCCCATGAGCGTAATGACAGCACCGCCCTCTTCAAAGGCGGAAATCGTTGACGTGGGCTTTGCCCACAAAGCCTTGGTCGAGCGTTTGAGCCCAGGCGGGCGCTATATTGACGCCCAGACCGACGTTGACAGCCCCTGGGTTCCTTTTGGCGACAACGCCGCGATCAAGCACCTTGCTTTCGACGTGCGCCAGAACCTGTTTTCGAACATCCTCTGGGTGAAGGGGCCGGGCGTCATCGGCACGCACCTGCACCGCGGCACCATCACCATGGTCTGCCTTGAAGGCAGCGTGCGCTATCTGGAATATGATTGGGTCGCCTCGCCCGGCGGGCTCATTCTCGAAGTGCCCGGCGAGAGCCACACGCTCGTCACCGACCATCCCGAAGGCTGCAAGCTGTTTGGCTGGATGCAGGGCCCGATCGAATTCTACGACGAGGAAGGCAAAATTGTCGACACGTCGGACGTGTGGTGGTTCATCAACCACTACGAGACCTATTGCCGCGAGAACAACATCGCGATCAATCCCAAGCTTTATCTCTGAGGGGCAGAACCATGTCCATGAAAGCACCGCCGTCAGGCGCTTACAAGATCGTCAACGTGCCGGAACTCTATGGCGACATCATCAAGTCGCGCGGTTCTGAAGGCACCTATGTCGGCAGCTCGGAAGAAGAGAGCCCCTGGGTTCCCTTTGGCGAGAATGCCGCAATCCGCCATGTCGCGTTCGACACCAAGGAAAACATCTACGCCAACATCCTCTGGATCAAGGGCCCGGGCGTCATCGGCACGCACAAGCACCGCGGCAAGGTGTGGGCAATCGGCCTTGAAGGCTCATTCCGCTATCTGGAATATGATTGGGTGTGCCGCGCCGGTGACTTCATCACCGAAACGCCGGGCACTGCCCACACGCTTGTCACTGATGATCCCAATGGCATGAAGGCGTTGTTCCACATGCAGGGCGCCAACGAGTTTTACGACGAGAATGGCAATCACGTGGAAACGCTCGATGTCTGGTGGTTCATCAACCACTATGAAAGCTACTGCAAAGAGCACGGCATCAAGATCAACCCTGCGCTGTATCTCTGAGACCCAGCCATGGGCGTGCACGGGGCCATACCAAAGCTTGCGGCAAAGCGCGGAACCTATCTGCGCAACTGCTGGTATGCCGCAGGCTGGGCCGATGAACTAACCGACACGCCCCAGGCAAAAATCTTTCTTGAAGAGCCTGTGGCCCTGTTCCGCGATGGTGCGGGCGTTGCCCGTGCCATCGGCGGACGCTGCCCCCACCGATTTGCCCATCTGGGCGATGGCAGCGTGATTGATGGGGTGTTGGCCTGCCCCTATCATGGCCTCCGTTTCGATGGCGCGGGCGTGTGCGTCCACAATCCGCATCAAGGCGATGCGCCGCCCAAAGCATCCGTGGCATCCTATCCGCTTGTCGAACGTTATCGACTGCTCTGGATCTGGATGGGGGATGCGGCAAAGGCCGATGCATCGCTGATCCCGGACTTTCAGTGGCTGGACGATCCGGCATGGGAAGCGGTGCGCGGCCAGACCGTGGCGGAAGGGCATTACGAGCTTTACAGCGACAACATCCTTGATCTGAGCCATGCCAACTTCGTTCACCCGGCACTCGTGGCGAGTGCCTTTACCGAAGGCGAGCGCAAATTCTGGCAGGATGAGCAGCACGCCTATTCCCGCTATACGCAGCAGAACGACTATATCTCCCCTGCCCTTGCGGCCGTCCTTGGTGTCGATGGCCGGAAACAGGACTTTTTTGGCGAGGTGACATGGAATGCGCCCGCCACGCTCTATTTCGACTATCGCGCGGGCGAACCGGGAACGCCGGTGGAGAACATGACAGCCTTGCGCTCTCTCCACGCGTTCACGCCCGAAACACCCGATACGACGCATTACATCTGGGCAACGGCACGCGACTATGCGCTTGGTGACGCTGAATTCAGCGAGAACCTTCGCGCCGCGCTCGCCTTTGCATTCGAACATGAAGACCTGCCTGTCATCCGCGATGCCCATCGACTGATGGCTGGCAAGGACTTCTGGGAACTCGAACCGCTCGTGCTGAGCGGTGACGGGGGCGGCATCCGCGCCCGCAGACTACTTCAAAAAATGATCCGTGCAGAGGCAGGAGAGACATGAAAATACTCGATCAGTTCAACATCAAGGGTCGCAGCGCACTGGTTACGGGCGGAGCCTCGGGCATTGGGCTCGCTTATGCCGAAGCCATGGCGGAAGCTGGCGCCAAGGTGACTATCGCCGATCTCGATGGCGAAGGCGCGGAACGCGAAGCCGCCCGCCTGCGGGCAGAAGGTGCCGAGGTCCAAGCCGTGAAGTGCGACATCTCGGACCTTGATCAGGTCGTTGCCGCGTTTGACGCGCATGTCGCTGCCTTTGGCGGTCTCGACATCGCCTTTGCCAATGCCGGCTGGGATGCAGGCGACGGCTTCTGGGCTCCTTCAGGCGAACGCAACCCCAAGGGGCGGATTGATCAATATGATCCGCTCAAGTGGAAACGCTCTATCGATATCAACCTGAGCGGCGCATATTACACCATTCGGGAGGCCGTACGCTGCATGCGTGCGGGCAACCGCAAAGGGTCGATCATCGCAACGGCCTCCAACGCCGGGATCATCAACGAAGCGATTGTCGGCCTGCCTTATATGCCCGCAAAGGCTGGCGTGCTCCACCTCGTGCGTCATGCAGCGCTTGAACTCGCCGAATTCGGCATCCGCGTAAATGCCATCGCGCCGGGTCCGTTCGTCACAAACATCGGCGACGGTTGGGTGAAAAAGAACCCGGATGCCAGAACCTCGTTCGAAAAGACCATTCCGATCGGGCGCATGGCGGACACGCAGGAGATCAAGCCGCTCGCGCTGATGCTCGCTTCCGATGCATCGAGCTTCATGACCGGTGCGCATGTGGTCATCGACGGCGGCGTCCAACTGGGTAACTTCAAATGAGGATATGGGCGGGAGCAATTGCGGGCCTTGGCCTCGCATCGTCAGCCTTTGCGGCACAAAAGCTTGGCGAATATCAGGCGCAACGCGCACCCGAGCAGGTCTATGCAAAGGTCTGCGGCTATTGCCACGGTCGCAACATCGGGCCGATTTTGTTTGGCCGCAACCTCCCGACCGACATGGTCAAAGCCGTCGCGCGTCAGGGTCGCAACGGCATGCCAGCCTTCCGCCCGACCGAAGTGACGAACGCGGAGCTTGATGCCCTCGCCACCTGGATATCAAAGACCCCCGCCAAGGCCGAGGAGCATGGCAAATGAGCGAATTTGAACTCAATCGCCGCGGCCTGATTGGCGCTGGCGTTCTCGGTGCGGCCATGGTCGGCCTTGCGTCCTGCGACAACAAGGGCACGCTGGCCCCGGGGGTGTCAAAGGCTGACTTTGCCGGTGCCATCAAGGCGATGCGCGGCGTGGTTGGCGATGAATGGGTCTATGGTGATGCCGATGCCGTGACGCCGTGGAAGAAGAACGACATTCCCGATCCCGAAGGCCGCCACGTCCCCGTGGGCGCAGTAGCGCCCAAGACCGTTGAGGAAGTGCAGGAAATCGTTCGCATCGCGAACAAGTTCAAGCAGCCCATCTGGCCGGTCTCGACTGGCAAGAACATGGGCTATGGCATGGCGACACCCGCCACGCCGGGACAGATCGTTCTTGATCTGAAGCGGATGAACCGCATCCTCGAAGTCGATCCCCAGCTTGGCACCTGCCTTCTTGAGCCGGGCGTGACCTACCAACAGCTTAAGGACTATCTGGACGAGAACAACATCCCCTTGTGGATTGACGTTCCGACCGTTGGGCCGATAGCATCGCCCGTTGGCAACACGCTTGATCGTGGCGTGGGATATACGCCCTATGGCGAACACTTCATGTTCCAGTGCGGCATGGAAGTGGTCCTGCCTGACGGACAACTGATGCGCACCGGTATGGGCAGCATCGAGGGATCAACCGCATGGCAGGCCTTCAAATGGGGCTACGGGCCTTATGTGGACGGGCTGTTCACCCAGTCCAACTTCGGCATCGTGACGAAAATGGGCATGTGGCTGATGCCGCGCCCGCCCGTCTACAAGCCCTTCATGATCCGCCACGACAATATGGCGGACGTGCCGAAGATCATCGAGGCGATGCGCCCGCTGCGCGTTTCAAACCTTGTGGCCAACTGCAACCTCATGATGAGCGCATCCTATCAGCTCGCCATGTTCAAGCGTCGCAACGAAATCGTGCCCGATGGCCGCCCGCTTGATGATGACTCGGTCAAGAAGGCCGCCAAGGCCAATGGCCTTGGCATGTGGAACACCTATTTCGCGCTCTACGGCACCGAAGACACCGTTGCGGCGATTGAGCCCATCATCCGTGCGCAACTCACCGCAAGCGGCGGCGAGGTGATGACGTCGGCTGAAATGGAGGGCAACCCCTGGTTCCACCACCACCAGACGCTCATGCAGGGTGGCCTTAACCTCGATGAGATTGGCCTGCTGCGCTGGCGCGGTGCAGGCGGCGGCTTGGCATGGTTTGCACCAGTCGCTGCTGCAAAGGGCGTCGAGGCGGAACAGCAGACCAAGCTTGCGCGCCAAATCCTCGACAAGCATGGCTTCGACTATACAGCCGCCTACGCCATCGGCTGGCGTGATCTGCACCACATCATCGCGCTGCTCTATGACAAGAGCGATCCCGAACAGGAAAAGAAGGCCGACGCCTGCTATCGTGAACTTGTCACGAGCTTCGGCAAGAAAGGCTGGGCCAGCTACCGCACCGGCGTCAACTCGATGGAGCTGGTCGCGCAGCAATATGGTCAGGTGAACCGCGACTTCAACAAACTGCTGAAGAACGCCATCGACCCGAATGGCGTCATCGCGCCGGGCAAATCGGGGATCATCTAAAATGCGTGCAGTTGTGATGCAGGGGCTCCACCAGCCCCTCGCACTTGAGACCATTCCCGATCCGACACCGGGCGACGGCGAAGTCGTCGTGAAGGTCGGTCGATGCGGCATTTGCGGCTCTGACCTGCACATGACCGAAGACCCCGCCTATGGCGTAAGCAAGGGCGACGTCCTCGGCCATGAATTCGCAGGTGAAGTCGTGGCGCTTGGCAAGGGTGCTGAAGGGCTCAAGATCGGCGATCTCGTGTCGGTCATTCCGCTGAAGAGCTGCGGCGAGTGTGACTCGTGCAAGTCTGGCGAAGTCGCCTGGTGCGATAAATTCGGCCTGCAGGGCGGTGGCTATGCCGAATATGCAGTGACCAAGCCCAATCAGTGCATCCGCCTGCCCCAGTCCGCCAGCATGGCCGATGGCGCCATCATCGAGCCGCTCGCGGTCGCGCTCCACGGCGTCAACATATCGGGCATGAAACCGGGCGACAAGGTGCTGATCCTCGGTGCCGGCCCGATTGGCCTTGCCGTCGCCTTCTGGGCGCGACGCAAGGGCGCGGCGGACGTCGTCATTCAGGATCTCTCCACCTTCCAGCAGGAGCGAGCCCTGAAAATGGGCGCGACCGACTTCTGCGTCTCCCCGGATGATCCCATTGCCGGCGCAGAACGCGTGCTGGGTGGCAAGGCCGACATTGTCTTTGAATGTGTCGGCGTGCCGGGCCTTATTGCCCAAGCGGTCGATCAGGTCCGCAATCGCGGCACGATCTGCCTGCTCGGCCTGTGCACCAAGCCCGACACGTTCAACAGCTTTGCAATGCTTTCCAAGGAAGTCCGTCTCATCACATCCGCCTTCTTCACCCGGCAGGAATATGAAGAGGCGCTCGATGCACTTGATGCAGGTGCCGCCGAGCCGCGCGAACTGGTGACCGACACGATTTCACTTGCTGATACGCCAGCGCGATTTGAGGCGCTGCGCAAGCGGACCCACGAATGTAAGGTGCTCATCGCACCGGGCAGCTAAAGCCGGAACAAGGGAGAGGAAAATTGGCTGACACCCCGCTTGAAATGCTCAAGCAGACCTTGCGGGAAGGAGGCGATTTGTTTTCCCTCCCTCCGGTGGAAGGCCGCGTTGCATTCGACACGATGCTCGAAGAGATGCCGCGTTCCGAAGATATTCTCTTCGGTGCAGACACGCTCGCAGGCATCCCGACCGTCACGGCCAGCACGCCCGCCTCGTCACCCGACCGTGCGCTTTTGTACCTTCATGGCGGCGCTTACACGATTGGTTCGCCAACGGGCTATCGCAGCCTGATCGGCGAACTGGCGCGCGCCTCCGGCACGACTGGCTTTGGCCTTCACTATCGGCTCGCGCCCGAACACCCCTTCCCTGCGGCGGTCGATGATGCGCTTGCCGCCTATCGCGCCCTGCTTGACCGCGGCTATCCCGCCTCGCGCATCGTGATCGGCGGAGACAGCGCGGGAGGCGGCCTCACGATGGCGCTCCTCCAGACGATCCGCAATTCGGGCCTTCCGCAACCAGCGGCGGCGCTGACGATCTCGCCCTGGGCGGACCTTTCCTTCTCGGGAGCATCCATCGAGAGCAAACAGGCAGAAGACCCAAGCCTGCGCAGCGAAAGCCTGCGCGTAATGGCGGCGCACTATCTGGCGGGGCAGGATGCAGACAACCCGCTTGCATCCCCTGTCCGGGGCGATCTTTCGGGCCTTGCGCCCATCCTCATCCAGGTCGGCTCGGCTGAAATCTTGCTTGATGACGCGATTGCCCTCGCCCGCGCGCTGGGCATGGCGAACAGCCCCGTCACGCTCGAGATCGTGGCAGGCGCACCGCACGTCTGGCACCTGTTCCACTTCATGATCGCCGAAGGCGCGGACGCAATCGCGCGAGCGGGCAACTTCCTGTCCGCCGCGATGGACGGCTGACGCTTTTCGAATTCCACTCCAGAACACGCAAACACGACAAAAGGTGAACCTATGAACGGACAATTTTCCGGCAAGGCCGTACTCATTACCGGTGGCGCGACCGGCATCGGGCGCGCAACAGCGCTGGCCTTTGCAGAACAGGGCGCATCAGTCCTGATCGGCGACGTGGACGCACGCGCGGCGGAAACCGCCAGCATGATCGAAGCCAAGGGCGGCAAAGCCGCATTTCTCCATACCGATGTGACGGACCCTGCAGCCGTCAACGCACTCGTCGAAGCATGCGTCGAGCGCTTTGGCGGCATGCACATGGCCTTCAACAATGCAGGCGTACTTCCGCCGCAGCGGCCTTTGCACGAAGTGCCGGTTGAAGAGCTCAATCTGGCAATCGACGTGGATTTCAAGGGCGTCTTCTTTGCCATGCAGGCTGAAATCCGGCATTTTCTGAAGACGGGCGGTGGCGCCATCGTCAACACGGCATCCGTGGGTGGCCTCATCGCCGATCCCAACATGGCGCCCTATGTCGCCTGCAAGCACGCCGTTGTCGGCCTGACCAAGGCTGCCGCCGTTGAATATGCACAGGCTGGCATTCGCGTAAACGCGATTGCGCCCGGCTTTGTCGTGACGCCGATGACGCAACATTGGGCGGACAGTGCCGAGTTCCGCCAGATGTTCTTTGCGCAGAATATTTCAGGTCGCGCGGCACAGCCGGAAGAAATGGCAGGCACTGTGCTCCACCTCTGCTCGGATGCCGCCAGCTTCATCAATGGCGCCACTTTTACCATCGACGGCGGCCAGACCGCACACTGAGGAGAATTGCCATGCGCCGGATCATCGCCAGTCTCGTCGCGCTTGCCGCAAGCCCGGCCCTTGCCCAGGGCAAGCCGCTCGAGGTGGAAGTCCTGCGCACAAGCGCGGGATCGCTCTACGCCAACATCGCACTCATCAAGGGCGAGAAGAAAGCCGTTCTCGTGGATGCCCCGTTCACCATGGCAGACGCGCATCGCGTGGTCGCGATGGTGCTCGACAGCGGCAAGGAGCTGGAAACGGTCTTCATCGGCCATGACCATCCCGATCACTTCTTCGCGATGGAAGCCATCACGCAGGCCTTTCCCAATGTGAAGATTGTCGCGCATCCCGCGGTGGTGACAGACATCTGGAAGTCGATGCCGTTCAAGGTGAAGCGCTGGTATCCGGTGTTGGGAACCAATGCGCCCAAGACACCCACGGCACCGCTCCCGCTGGATGGTGACACCATCATGCTCGAAGGCCATCCGCTCAAGGTTCTGGGGCCGATGCAGGGTGACCATGCGCACGCGACGGCGCTGTGGGCGCCTGACATCAAGGCACTCTTCCCCGGCGATCTTGTGTACAACCAGATGTATCTCTGGTTCGGCGAACATGACCCCAAGGGGATTGCCGCGTGGGGCAAGTCGCTTGATGAACTTGCGGCACTCAACCCGGAAACAGTCGTTGCAGGCCATTCAAAGCCCGGCCTGCCCAATGACATGTCAGGTATACGCTTCAGCCAACGCTATATTGCTGACTGGCCCAAATTCGTAGCCGGATCGAAGAACTCAGGCGAGTTGCAGGCAAAAGTGAAAGCCGCCTATCCAGATGCCATTGACGTGCTGGGCGATTTCCTGCTCGGAAACAGCTCGCGGGTCGCCAAGGGCGAGCAGCCCGCCTGGCAGGAATAGGATAGAGACAATGGCAAAGTTCGTACTGGTCCATGGCGCATGGGGCGGCGGCCAGGGCTGGGCGCCCGTGCGCAAGCTGTTGCAGGCGCAAGGCCATGAGGTTCATGTCGCAACGCTCACCGGCCTTGGTGAGAAGAAGCATCTCATTTCGCCTGCAATCACGCTGGATACGCACGTTACCGATGTGACGAATCTTATAGAGACCGAAGGCCTGACCGACTTCGTCCTCGCCGGGCACAGCTATGGCGGCATGGTCATCACCGAGGTCGCGAACCGCCTTGGTGACCGAGTTCGTGCCCTTGTCTATGTCGATGCGTTCCTCCCCCGCGATGGCGAGGCTCTCTGGGACATTGCCGATGATTGGTCGCGTAAGCACTATATCGACGCACAGCGGGACATGCCGGGGCTTGTTGCCCCCTTCCCCGGCTCCCCGAGTTATCTCACGCGCCATCCGCTGCTGACGCTGATTGAGCCGGTGAAGATGACACCCAAGGCCGAGGGGATCGCCAAGCACAGCTATGTCTATGCGACACGGGGCGCGCCAACCGTCTTCACCAAATTCCATGAGCGTGTGGCGTCGGACCCGTCCTGGAAAGTCCATTCGGTCGATACCGGGCATGGGGTGATGCAGGAAAAGCCCGAAGAGACGACGGCGATCCTTCTGGAAGCGTCGCTTTAGGCGAGAGAAAAGCGCGGCGTTTTGCAACGCCGCGCTTCGCAATTTCAACAGTTGTCGGCTGGCGTCAGTTCACCATGCGCGCATTCTCACCCCAATAAGGGATGCGCAGCGCTTTCTTGTCCATCTTGCCCGCCGCCGTGCGCGGAATAGCATCGACAAAGGCAACCGACTTCGGCGCCTTCACGCCGCCCAGACGCGCCTTGCAGTGCGCGATGATAGCAGCTTCATCTACGCCATCGCCAACGACGATCGCATGGACCTGCTCGCCCCATTTGTCATGCGGGATGCCGATGACGGCACATTCGCGGACCTGAGGCAGTTCGGTGACGGCTGCCTCGACCTCTGACGTAAAGACGTTGAAGCCGCCCGAGACGACCATGTCCTTCTTGCGGTCGACGATGTAGAGATAGCCCTCTTCGTCAAACTTGCCGACGTCTCCGGTGTGGTGCCAGCCGAACTTGCGTGCCTCGGCGGTTTCTTCGGGCTTTTCAAAGTAACTGTGCGACACGAGAACGCCGCGCGCGCAGATTTCACCGGCCTCTCCGTGCGGCACCGGCTTGCCATCATCATCGAGCAGCGCGACCTTGATCGAACGGGTCACCTTGCCGCACGAGGCCAGCTTTTCTGGCGAATTCTTGGCAAAGCGGGCGACGTCTTCCGGCGGGAACCAGGCAACGATCATCGGACATTCGACCTGACCATAGCTTTGGCACATGCACGGGCCGAAGACCTCGACTGCCTGACGCAGCTTTTCCGGGCTGCACGGCGAACCGACGAGAATGAAGATCTTCAAGCTTGAATAATCATGCTTGCCGAGTTCCGACGACGCGAGGCACTGGTAAAGCGCGGTCGGCGGCAGGTACATGTGCGTGACCTTATACTCCTCGATCGACCGCAGAACTTTGTCCGCGTCAAAGCCCGGCAGGATGACCTGCGTCGCGCCAAGGCTGAGTGTCGAGAGCGAAATCGGGCCAGCCGCATGCGTGATCGGCGCAGAGACCAGCGCGACGGGTTCATCCGTGCGACCGCCCATGGCATCGGCTGCCGTTTCGATCATGGTGCCCCAACCAAGGTTGGTCACGTTGGCGCCCTTGGACGGACCCGTCGTGCCGCCTGTCGGGAAGATGCCGACGAGTTCGTTCATGTTGCCGAAGGCATCGATTTCCGGCTCGACAAAGTCGGCTGCCGTCACGCCATCAATGAACTGGTCGAGCGACGGATCATTGCCCATCGGCTTGTCGATGCAGATGAACTTGGTGAGCGTCGGGCACAACTTGCGGAGCTGCTCGACTTCATCAGCGAGGCTCGAATGATAGACCATCCACTTGCAGCGGACATAGTTGATATAGCCCGCATTGGCATCAATGGCGTTGCGCGTGTTGACGGGAATCCACTTGCCATTCGCGCGCCACATGGCGAGCAACATGACAAGCAACATCCCGCCATTGGGGCCATAGAGCGCGAGCAAATCCTGATTTTCAAAGCCGCCGCGCTGCATGGCAGCGGCGATGCGTTCGGTCAGCGCCTTGGTTTCGGCAAAGCTGTACTTTTCGCCGGTCACCGTATCGATGATGGCCGTCCGCTGCGGGTTGCGGTCATGCCCACGGTCAAAATAATCGATGGCGCGCATCTATCGTGTCTCCATGCTTGTCCGGGCCAATCCCGGGGAGCAGCGATACCGGCCTAGTCGGTCGATCGCACCGGCATCCTGCTCCGTTCTTGTTTGTAAGTGTTGCATACGTCTTGACCCCTTATTTGGTCAAGAATGCCAAAGTGAAACGCGTGCGCGGCCTAGCTTGCAGGCGCGCCCCAGAGCGCAAGCAGGGCTGGCAGGAAATGCGCACGATGTTCTTCAGGAATACGCGCCGTGAGTTCTGCTTCGAATGTCTCGACAACATCGCGGGCACGATCTGCCAATTCAGCGCCGCTTTCGGTCAATTCAAGCCCCAATGAGCGGCCGTCAGAAGGCGTCCGTCGCACCAGCCCGCGCGCTTCAAGCCGGGCGGCCATTGGCGTCATGTTCGCGCGTTGGATATCAAGCATCCGCCCCAGAGCGCTTTGCGAGATGCCCGGATTGTCGCGAATGATCTGGAGCATCGTTGCCTCGACCGTCTTCAAGCCCAGCGGCTCGAGGCGCGCGGCAAAGTCTGCCATCATGGCCGATGAGGCGCGACGCAGGACATAACCGGGGAATTTCAACAAGGGATCGCGCATATCCGCCAAGCTAACAACGCATCTTGCGGGACGCAATCCAGAATGTTATGAATTATAACATATTCACTGGAAGAGGATGCCTCATGTCCGATCGTGCCGAAGAAGATACCGTTGCCTATACCGTTGAAGACGGCATTGCCTGGGTAAAGTTCAACCGCCCCGAAAAGCGCAACTGCATGAGCCCCAAGCTCAACCGCCAGATGGGCCGCGTCATCGAGGAACTCGAATTCCGCGAAGACGTCCGCGTTCTCGTCCTGACGGGTGAAGGTGATGCCTGGTCTGCAGGCATGGATCTCAAGGAATATTTCCGCGAAACCGAAGAACAGGGCCTGTGGGCCATCCGCAAGTCGCAGCGCGAAGCTTATCGTTGGTGGGAGCGTCTGCGTTGGTATGAAAAGCCGACCATCGCGATGATCAACGGCTGGTGCTTCGGCGGCGGCTACGGCCCGCTCTTCTCGTGCGACATTGCGATTGCATCGGACGACGCGCAATTTGGCCTTTCGGAAATCAACTGGGGCATTCTTCCCGGTGGTGGCGCCTCGAAGGTCGCGGCTGATCTGATGCCGCTGCGCAAGGCGATGTACCATGCGATGATGGGCGAAAACCTGACCGGCAAGCAGGCTGAAGCACAGGGCCTCGTCACTGAATCAGTGCCCTCCGACAAGCTACATGCGCGCGTTCTTGAAATCGCACAGGCGCTTGCGAAGAAGGATGGCCATGCCCTTCGCGCGACCAAATGGGCCGTGCGCCGCATGAGCGAAATGACCTATGACAATGCCGAGGATTATCTGATCCGCGCGCAGGAAGCCCTGCACAATTTCGGCGGCGTTGAAGTCCGCAAGGAAGCCACGCGTCAGTTTCTTGATGAAAAGTCGTTCAAGCCGGGCCTCGGCACGTTCGACATCACCAAGGTCAAGAAGTAAACCGCTTGCGGCGATCCCGGCTCCGGTCGGGGTCGCCCTTGCGGCACACCAATCTCCCGCATTTGCGGGCCATTTGCATCCAGAGGCCATAGATGACGTTCTGCGATCCCATCTTCACGCATGCCCGCGCCAACCCCGATGCGCTTGCGATCATCGATCTCGAAAGCGAACGTCGCTGGACCTATGGCGAGCTTGACGCGGCCGTTGACCGCCTTGCTGCGTGGATCGAAAGCCAGTTCGGCAAGAACAGCGGCGTGCGCCTTGCAACGCTTGCCAAGAATTGCGCGGAGATGGTCATCCTCCAGCATGCCGGGGTGCGCGCGGGCACGATATTCGTTCCGTTCAACTGGCGCCTTGCCTCGGCGGAAATCGAAGCACTGGCGGACGATGCGGAACCCGAGATTGTATTCCACGATCCCGAATTTGCCGCACCCTCCGCTGCAAATCGCGCGCTTGCCATTAGCGACATGCTGACGCTTGGAACAGACGGCAGCAAGGCTTCGCGCGACGCCCGTCGCCCCTTTGGTGAGGTCGCGACCTTCCTCTACACCTCCGGCACCAGCGGCCGCCCCAAGGGCGTGATGCTG
>ENA-UOYA01001216-UOYA01001216.1-activated-sludge-metagenome-genome-assembly--contig:-NODE-1216-length-28623-cov-6.427261_pt1 | contig 28623 bp, 47 predicted proteins | sample MGYA00238163_ERZ764804 | MGnify/ENA primary metagenome ERZ764804 (study PRJEB28919, sample SAMN05720223) | activated sludge metagenome | isolation source: Anaerobic digester | place: Hong Kong... | reverse complement strand
AAGGATTGCCCCACTGGCTACTCCGGGTAACATCAACGGTGTTATCGGGCTTTTTCCAGCCCTTTGACCTTCGGCGTTGTATGCGGACAGGCTGGCTCATTTTTTAGGTAGTTCTGGGATGGCGTAATGGGTAAAACGTGAGGTGGTAGTATCACTACCTTCCGAGTCTTTTTCCCCCACATCAAAAAAATGAAGGCGACCCTGAGAAGTTTCAGTAACTGATTCCAGTTTTCCGATATTAAACTCCCCATCGTTTTTATTGCACAAAAAAACCTTTTGTCCATAATCCGGCTTTTTACCGGTTGATAAGTCAATCCATTTCATAGTCAGCATTTTAAAATTTCATTTACTTTTTCCATCACTGTATCCCAGTTGCAGTGCTGTTTAATATGCCGGAAAGCATTATCAACAACTATCTGCCTGGCATCAGGATTGCGGAGTGCAAACAGGGCATTCCTGAACAGCTCGTTCTCATCATAGCCTGATTTCCAGCAGTTCTTTACTACACCATCATCGCCGTTGCTCAGATCATCATCACCTTTAATAATCGCCCTGCAAACTGCGGTACCCTTTGTCATTGCTTCTATTGGAGCGGTTGACCTGGCATCATACTTTGTAGCCTTGATCAGTATGGTTGCCTTGGTGTACAGCTCATTTAGTGTTCTCAGGTCCGGAGCGCGTACATACTCGTTTGGCACGTTCTTCATGGTCTTTAGCGGGAGGCCTGAGAATGCGATAATATAATACCCTTCATCTTTAAGCCTGGCCGCTACTTTTGGACCGATATTGTCCACATCCTTTGATGGATTATCTCCCGGCTCCCACCCTTCCACCAGTACGGTCCGGTTATCTTTGATCGCGCGGATGATCGGGAACTGTTCCAGGTCAATGCCGTTGGTGATGTAGAAAGATGATTTGTTTAAAAACGAAGTACTACTACCTCGAGAGTACTCCGCTATTCTATCAAACTTATTTTGCAACAGTGTAATATTCCATTCACTTATAGATAGCATCGGAAATGGAGCCTGGTAGAATTTCTTACACATGGCCAGCCATTGCGCGTCCCATGGCCTGAACTTATGCTCCATCATTTGCAGGAACAAAAAGCACTTCTGATACGGTAGGATCAGGTCGATCAGGTGAGCACTGTGGGGGCTGGTAAGGATCACGATATCAGCCTCCCAAAGTTGTTCCGGGCCACATAATTTGACTTCGGGGATTACCTTGCACCAGCTGGGGTTGTTATGCTTACCGTTCAAAACATACAGGTATACATCATACCATTTGGTGAGGCGGTTGGCCCATTGGGTTATGACACAAAGTCCTCCATGGTGCCCGAATGCGGGAATAGTGATAAGGAGTTTTTTCATTTCTATGTTAATTCAAATTTCCAATAGCCACCGGTGGGGCCACCTTTTGTAAATGTTATTTGACCTTTACTATCAATTTCAGGTAGTTCTTTCATTCCATGGTTTGCAAGAATAAATGCTTCATTAATACTCTCACAAACAACTACTAAAACTCTCTGATTCGACTTGATTACCGATACTTTCAATATGGTTCCGTATTCCCATGTTCTATATTTCATATCTCATAGATTGACTTTACCGGGTAAATTTTTTCCATCAGCTTCCACATTTCCTCAAAATCGATCCGGTGACCGGTAGAGAACCACGGTCGGCCGTGTATCCATCCCTCGTAATACCTGCAATCATATCCCCCATCGATCTTGATATCATTGATCGCTTCACCTGGTACACCTGCTTTATTGCAGTAAATGCTTTTGATCAGGTACCCGGCCAGATCAGACCAGTTCGGGCCTGTCAGGTAGTTCAGGAAATCAGTCTTGTTGTAGACTACAGGACAATGAACATCGTAGTTCCTGCTTCTGCATCCGCTCAGATACTTTATAGTATTTGATATAGCGATTCCGTAAGGCTTTGTCCTGTCAGTACGACTTAGAAGCGCTTGAAGCTCTCCATCGTAATAGAACGGGAACGCAGATGCAATATGTGGCGTTAGTAAAAAATGATCATCATTACACATCAGGAACCTGCGGCTTACCCGCTCATCCCTGCACGCAACAGCGATTTTTCGGCATATGTTATGCTCTTTTGAGTTCCCGTCATCTTCTGCCGGGATATGAATAACATTGGTCAGAAACTCCGGAAGCCGTCCAACAATGAATACCTTGTTAAAAAACCGTAGGTGCCGCTGCATTGATCGCAGACTATACCTGATCTCGTTGTCGTCCCATCTGGAGCCACTACCGAGAATATAAACCAGATCTATGCTCATATCAATATTCATGCAAATACATTTGCAGATTCAAGGACCATTAGCAGTTCAGAAATAACCCCTTCTCCACCTTTCATGTAAAGAGAAAGAACGCAACCTTCTGCCTTTACAGACAGATCAGCATCTGCAGGGCAATAAGCCAGTGTGGCGCCGCGTAGTACGGCCAGATCAGCTGTATCATCACCTATGGCTATATATTTACCCCATTCAGGATCCGGAACCTTTTCACGGTTTATGATCACTTCGGCACCGGTGCGCTTTATATAATCGTTGATACCTGGCCAGCTGGATTGGGTAAGAAGGATGACCCGGTAACCGTGGCTCACCAGTTGCCTGATGGCCCGGATATCGCGGGAATGAAAAGCCTTTGTGCGGTTGCCTTTGGCATCATACCATACCTTTCCATCGGTCAGTACGCCGTCTACATCGATCACTACGGTCCTGAGATTACTCACTGGGCACCTCCTTTTTCTCGATCCACACAAACCATGTTTTGCCGTTTTCAAGCTCATACAGTGATGTATTTTCAGGTGTAGAACTTAGAATATATTCTTCTCCATGTTTGTTAGCAAGGTTCAGGAAATATCCCGGCATGTCGACCCTGTAATTAGGATCGCATAATTCGATATTCCACTGATGGAATCCCTGCCAGTTCTCGAATTTCCCCTCATTCTCAAAACCCTGAACGATCAGGTAGCCTCCTGGCTTCACAGCTTTTAGGAGTGCGGCAAATGCAGCCTGCGGATCCTGTGAGTGGTCCAGCGCATTGCTGATATGAACGATATCAAACTCGTTTTCAAAAGGGATTTCTTCGGCCCGGTACGCCAGCGGGGCTTCAATGCCGTGGCTTTGATAATCGAATATGGTTTTGTAATGATCACCAAGCGGATCAGCGGTGGTGATGTTTTCTTTCGGGATCAGGCCGTTGAGTATGGAGACAACACCGCTGCCCACATCGAGTACTTTATGATGAGGAACGGACAGGATAAAATCTGCTACCTGTTCACGCAGTTCGGGAGTTTTGTGATGCCCGCACCATCCAACCAGGAAGCGTTCTGTCTGAACAAATCCTTTCCAGAAATTAAGTTCGTGTTCGATTGCTTTACTGTCCATCTTTTATTCTTTTGAGGTTTAAAAATGTTTCTACCCAGTTACCTTTTTTCCAGTCCCCCCCGTATAGTCTGGCCATTTCAGATTGGCTGCGGGGTGTCCAGTAATCCCGGAGGGCTGAGCGGATCTGGGAAATCCGGTGATTCTTATTGGTCCTGAGGTATGCATGTCCTACTCTGGCTGAATGGCATACGGCTACATGGCCGATATGTTTCTCATTGACACGGTAACACCAGTCAAGATCCATGTAGTAATATGCCAGCTCTTGATTGAGCGGTGTTGTTGTAAATGCGGATGTTCTGACCATCGGTGCGGTCCATTCAATGAATGGGACAATCTTTGTTAGCCCATCAGCATCCGGCCACTGATGCCGGTGATCGCTTCCGTGCATTGAAGGATGGATTGCTGCAATGCCTAAAATCTCATCCATTTCTTTGGCAAGTTTGAAAGGAACATCCGGTTCAAAGGTGATGTTGCTGATCATCCATGCGTACTCATAATCGTATGCTCTCTTGAGCGGGATATTCCCATTTGGATACACAGATAAGCCATTTATAAAAGCCTCATTGAAAGCCCTTGAGTAGTTCCCTACCCCATCCCGGTTCGCCCAGATGACTGGAAGGCCTGTGGCCTCAATGCATTTGCGGGTTTCTGCATACTCTGGTTCTTCGTATTTTAGGGCAATGATGACAATATCTTGACGCATGGATTTAGTTTGAGAAGTCACGAATTATTGTAATTAATCTGAAATAATCATGGTTTTTTTGAACTATTTTGATCACTGATTTTACTTGTCAGAATGACTCGCTCAAAAAACTTTATCCTTTTGGTTTTGAAAGTTTTAAGGTTCATGCACTCCCTGGTGCAATTGACCATGTGACGGGTGACCACTGAAAACTTCAGGTGTGTAAGCACCTCATAAAAATCACCTTCGTAATAAAACTGATCACCAGGGCTAAGGGTATGGATTTCTCGGATTATTGGTTCGGTGCTCATTGTTGTAGTTTACTGGTAAAGAAAAAAACCGGGATTGTTCCCGCGGATCCTGCATGTGTTTACCCACTTCACGATCTCCACAACATCTTCCAGACTGTTCTGGTCAGTGATCTTGATTCGCTGGCCATGCGGAAGCCCATTTCGTTTGAACGGGACACCTGACAGATAAGCCTCTCCTGCAGATGGCCAGACCATCTTATGAACTTCTTTAGCCTCCTCTGCATGCAGCAGGTACTGGCATATTTTTTCCCAGTTTGTCATTTTCGTAAAGATTCTCCTCGTACTTCGATGATGTTAAAACACTCTTTTATCCGGTCAATAAACCGCAGGCCATACACTTCCTTGACCTGATCGAACACAAGGTTTGTTGTTACAAACCGGTGCCAGTAAGGCACCTTGTTCTCGTAGGCTTGCAGGGTGATCGTTTCCAGAACATTGATTGGGTTGCCGTAGTGTTTGGATGGAACTGTTTCTACCCCCAGATCGTTGTAGCACACTCCCATAACCTTCTGCCCGAAATTGGTAGAGGATTGGATAGCCGGGATGATCTTGCCAAAACGCTCAATCGCTTCGTCTCCCTGCTTTACATACTCGTAGGCGAGTTTGGGGCAGTGAATTACTTCATAGCAAAGCCGGCTGTTACGGTTGAACATTTCCATCATTAGGGTTTTACCTACCCCCGGATTTCCCCACATCCAAATCCCTTTGTTGAGGGAAAACTTTGTAGGTTGATTGTTGTAAAGCCTGGTATCGAGCTGTTCAAACTCAGGCTTACCAGAGAAGTACAGTGACAGTGCGGTGATCACTGGCTTCTGAAACTCTGTTGGTTCAAACTCAACAGTAGGATCACCGGTCCGCATACGGATAGCCTGAGTAGCCCGCCAACGGGCAAGAGAGTACAGGTTATTTGGGTTTGAAAGATCCTCGCTGAACTTTTTGCGCTTTACTTCGCTCAGGCGTTGTTTGCGCTGCCTTTCGAGCATGTCATGTTTTTGAACTTTCGCCGATGATATAGCGAGTTCAGTTTCTTCCGGAGTAAGTTCAACCTCATCAAATTTGACCGGCTCCTGTAGCTGCTCCGGTAATAACTGGCTGATGTGAGTGATTTTGTTTAAACGTTCCATTGGTGGTTTTTAATTGAAATTTTAAAGAATCGCGGAAGTGGCTGATCAGGTCAGCGCGTGAGTTTTTCCACTCGTGTTTGCCAAACTGTTGAATCTTGAAGGCTTCCCAGTAAGAGATCACTTCCGGAGGAGAGAGTGTTTTTTTTGCGATGATGGAAATAAACTGAATCGTGTTTTCGATATCGGCTGTGGTGAGTGGGTATTCTTTGGGCAGGCTGTCCAGAAAGAAGCCTTGATCGGAAAGCCCGGGCGAATCTTCACCCGGACCCCCATCTAATACATTTTCATTTCCATCTCCATATCCATTTCCTAAAGGTATTTCCAAATCATTTTTTGGTATGTGTTTGGTATCTTTTTGGTAACGGTTTCGTACATTTTCTGACTGTTTTTTTGAATGTTTGCGGCTTTTTTCGACCGAGTTGTCGAGCCACTCGATAAAGTATTTACCATCATTATCGGTCGACAAAATGAGCTCAATCGCCCCCCAACAATCATCAAAATCACGCCCCAAAGTCTTTTTAATTTGTTCAATTGTCAGGTGCCCAAACTTTCGTTGAGATATAATAATATCAGTATACGCGCCTCTTTCCAGGCGGTTCATATGGGACATGTCTCTGGCCGCATCTCCATCGTAATAAGTGAAACAGAAATCGGATTTTGCCATGGATTTTAGTGTATAATGAATTACCGCTAATTGTTTCCTGATTTAACTTTTTTCTCTGATTTATTCAGATTTTCTAAAAATCTAAATGCCTGTACTATAGTATTTATCGCAGCTTCCTGCATCCGATCCACACACTCTTCAGGTATCTCAGTTTTGTTATACTTATAATCAAGTGCAGCCTGAGTGAGTTTACCGGAAGCAGCTGTAACCTTTCCAGCCTGAGCAACAGCATGATCCGGCCAGGTTGGATTGTTAAAGCGGTCCTGCTTTACCGCATTGTTGATGCGACGGAATACTGATACTTTATTATAGCTCATGCTGATTTGGTTACTACATCAAATAATGTGGGTATTTCGGCCTTGTATTCAGTCTCACGCAGGTAAATGGCGCCACACTTCGCGTATGTGTCATTCAGCTCTGTAAGAATGGCTTTACGGCCTTTTTTAATAGCACGGACACCGGTTGTACAAAGACCTCCAAACGGGTCATAGATCGTGTCTCCTTTGTTGCTGTAGAGTTCAATCAGCCGGTCTACCTGATCGAATGGCATCGGGCAGATGTGGTTCTGCTGTTTGCGCCTGGATTGCTCCATGTTCAGGCCGTGCATCCGGTTCACATCATTCCAGATGTAAGGCGTAGTGCTACGCAGCGGGATAGTGGTGAATGTCCGGGATAGTTTATCCTGTCTGTCCAGTTCTTTCATGAGCTCCACATGCCCTTCATAATCGTAGATCGTTTCCTGGTTGAACTTATCCCACATCTTACGGACCTGCTTTAAATTCAGTTTCTGCAGTTCCTCAGGGATCAGGTACCTGTTACCGGATGATCTCCAAAAAGCATCAGCATCGATCTGCCAGTTTGAAAGGGAATACTCGCTTTTATCATGGGTTACCGGTTCGTCGGCGTAGGCATCTGTGTTTGAGGATGGGGATTTGCGGAATATCCATATCTCCTCCGGGATGCCGGCACCCATCTTTGTCATGTCCTTACATGCCTCTGAGTACCCAAGGCGGTAGGTCTGATTGTTTTCGGCCACAACATCGGTAGGAACAATATGATAGCCCATACAATGGAACCCGCCCGCCTCAAATGAATCACAGGCTTTATGCGTGAACCGGTGGAAGGTGGAGAAACCAAGGCCGGTAACACTTCCGTAATGGATTCTGTTTTTGGTATGGATGGCAGCTATTCGGCCGGGTTTGAGGACCCGCAGCAGTTCCGGTACCAGGAAACCCATTTGCCGGAAAAAATCATCATTGCTGGTATTATGCCCGAAATCGTTGTATTTATCAGTGTACTCGTAATGGTTGCCGAATGGAATTGAGGTCAGGATCATGTCCACAGAATTGTCCGGCATACTGGCCGTCTCTGGAACTGTGTCGGTATTGATTAGGGTGTAATTATCCCCTTTATAAACCTTACGATCAGTTTTGAATGACCTCCGCTTTTCTTCCACAAACTTTGAGTGATTCAGACCGTATTTGAGAACGATGTCCCGCATCTTGGCACGGGCGATATCATGCTCCTCCCACTTCTGTTTCAGGTTGTTTACGATATCATACTCTTCCGGGGTATAGAAGATGTGCGCCTCAACCGGTTTATCCTGGCCATACCGGTGGGTACGTTTCAGCCATTGATACAGTTCATCAAACGAGTGGTTTACTCCGAGACCAATATTCTTAAAACAATGCTTTTGGAAATTGACACCCACACCACTGATTTCCGGTTTGGTTGCCAGCACCTGCAGGTCACCTTTTGAGAAATCCACAATCCGCTTTTCCTTCTCTTTCCAGTTCAGTGAACCATACACTGATGCAAACGAAGGATGATCTTTAAACTCTTTTTCAATTGCTTTACGCTCATCTTCCAAATGATGCCAGATCAGCCAATGATCATCCGGAGACTTATTTATAATAGCCATCGCAGCGGCCAGACGATCTTTTATGCTGGCACGTTTGATCTTTGCAGCATCAGGCAGGGAAGCGGATCCGGAGACAAACATTTCCTTTTGCCCGTCCCGGTCAACCTTACCTTCAATAGCCTGACTGATCTTGACCTCATGCCAATAAACGTTCAGAGGGGGAAGTGCGTATCCCTCATCATCATAACCCAGATCGGAAGGCCGCTGGATGAATACTGCCCAGCTGTACACCCACATCCAGAAATCATCTTCATGCTGCGGATGCAGGGTAAGTTCGCCGGCTTTTGTGCTGTTCCTTTGGAAGAAACGGGTAAGTATCTGACCACGATCTGCAATACCAAGTACATGGGCATAGTTTACCAGTTCCAGTGTTTCGTTTGGTGAAGGTGTGGCTGTGGCGATATACTTAAACTTCACCTTTGCCAGTTCCCGCTGGAGGCTGTCAGTAGTTTCGCTGGCCATGTTCTTCACGTAGTTGCCCTCATCGAGCCATACGGCTGTAAACTCTCCAAAATCAAACTCGCCCATCCGAACGCGCTCATAGTTTGTTACGATCAGCTCGCACTCACTTTCAAACGCTTCTGCCTGGTTGGTTACATATTCCAGTCTCACACCAAGGCGGGCACCTTCGCCCACTTCCGGATCCTCGTTTACAAAAGTCTCAGCCGCTCCGAGTTCTGTTACAATCAGGCATTTACCGCCGAATTCCTTTTGCAGGATCCGGAGCGTTTCAATAGCCATGTGGGTTTTACCCATGCCTGTATCTGCGGCGATAAGTGCAGCCCCCATTGATAAATCCCAAAGGATGATATCATCCTGATGAAACTTACCTGATGGATGCAGATCAGCGGCTGAAACTTCAATTCCTTTACGCTGTGCGACATTAATTTTTGAGGTCAGAAAATCTATGTATTGTTGTTGGTTCTCCATTACGCAACTTTTGTTTTATAGTTATTGTCAATTTTTACGATCAAAGCCTCGGCCCATACCTTTACCACCTTTGGATGAACACTGTTACCGATAAACTTTTTCTTATCGGATTCGTTTCCACAAAGAATATAACCATCAGGAAAACCCTGAATCTTTAACAGTTCATGCACCCTAAGCATCCGCATTTTTATATCTACCAGATTGTAAACGGCCATGAACTGTTTGATCTTGATCACTACAGGACTGTCGTGATCATAAACTGCGATACTTACCGGTCCTTCCTCAGCCTGTACGAAATACAGCGGTGCTTTATCTTGTCGGGCTACAATTACAGGGCAGGGTGCATCTGCTGAAGTACAGTGGCCACCATGGGAAGGGTTAACCAGGTAATGATGGCGACGGGTTGCCTGAATAGTTGGAGCCGGATCATCAACGGATTTAGGCTTATTATCGTAAGATGTAGGCATTACAAACGGCACAGCCTCCACCAGACGGTGTTTGTCATTTGGCATTAAAGTACCAGCCGGCTGTTCGATAGACTGATTCTGAGTACTGTTGTAATGCTTATCAATGAAGAACTCAGGCTTTGCAATACCCAACTTATCAGCTGCAGTTATTGCTGGTGATGGGTCATTGATATCATTAGTCTTGCTGCTGTGATTATAATTAACGATGAATTCAGGCTGCACCAATCCGCACCTTTCTTTTGTAGTTAAAGTGGGGCATGGCTCATCTGTAGATGTAGCAAACCCATTCCCGTAATAATGCTGAAGGAATTCACCCTGTATAACTCCGAGCCTGGATTGAGCTGCTACCACAGGACAAGGCTCATCTATTGAGGGCGGTATATGCTTTCCGTTTTTATCGGTGCTGTTATATTTGAGCAGGGATATAGGATTAACAACACTGTGGTGGTCAACAGTTGTAATAGTACCAGCCGGTTGATCTACAGACTGATTATGATTTTCCCCTTTAAAAAACTTTGAAATAAATGGCACTGACTGAACCAGAGTAGTACCTCCAAAAGTGGTTACTGTAGGGGCAGGATCATCTGTACTTGCAACCTTACCAGCGGGACGACCACTAAAATACTTGGTTAAAAAACTGGTATCCCCTTTGGCCACAAACTTAACCAGTCCGGCCAGAATACGCTCATAGGTTTTATCTGATAATGGTTTTTTCCTGGTGAATATGCTTTGGCCTTCATCACTAAAATCAAGTACATCCTTCACAGGCATCCAGGGTTTAAGGCCTTGAAACATCGATCCTGATGCTGCAGCTTTCTTACTGTGAGTAGGTTCCGGCCAGCAGATCGGGAGATCAGGACGGGCAAATATGCCGAACAGTCGGTTGCGACTGGTGTATGCGCCGAAGTCTGCACTATTCATTTCTTTCCATTCATCCACATAACCGTGAGCACACATTTCACGCTTCCACCGGAGCCAATCACATCCATTCTTACGGCTTACGGGTTTGCCATTCTCATCCAGCGGCCCCCAACTCATAAACTCTACCACATTTTCTATCTGTATGTAGTCCGGATCAATAGCTTCCACGTACCGGTGCAGATAGTCTGCCAGGGTGCGGCTGTCTGCATCACGGGGCTGGCCACCTTTGGCCTTGCTGAAATTGGTACACTCTAAACTGGCCCAAAGGATCAGCTTTGCGTCCGGATAAATTGACTGCTGAAATTTGACAACATTTGTCAACTCGGTAAGATCCAGTGTGCGGATATCCTCCTCAAAGTGCTTTACTTCCGGGTGGTTCTTCCAGTGGCTCTCAATAGCCTTCGGATCATGGTTAACACAGGCAATAACCCGGGCAGCACCTTCGTTAACATCGGCAAATCCGGTTGTAGTTCCACCGGCGCCGCAAAAGAGATCTACGATAAGTAACTTTGGGTGATATGTTGATTTATTTTGGTTAATTAAAGGAAGATTATTCGCAAACACTGACATTAATGATTTTTCATCTTCCAGAGTTGCCGGCATAACCTTAACGCCATTTTTTCGTAACCATTTATGATCAAAAGAAACATCTGATGACCATGAACAATTAGGGCATTCAGCATGTGATTCATTAAAACGAGAATCCCTTTTCCTTTGCCATTTATAAACCTTTGCAATGAGTGTTGAATTACATTTAGGACAATTCATTATAAATATGAATTTTTATAATTGGAATAAATTTCTTTTATGCATTTCAAAAAATGATTCCCGGCAAGCGGACACATCATTCAGCGCATCATGCGCCCCATCAAAGTCTTTATTGAACAGATACCGGTACAACTCTTCAAGCCTCGGAAATTTAAAACCGATCTTACCTGGTATCTGACAAAGAGGGGTTGCAAACTGCATTGTACAGAACTGCTTCATCCTACGGCCGGTGGTTTTCTTGTACCTGATCATTTCAGCCCCGAGAACATGGTAATCAAACTGAATATTATGGGCAACGATCATGTTGACATTGAAGGAAATTATATCGCTGATAAAACCATCCAGTACATCAGCCATCGGGAGGCCTTCTGCCAAACAGTTTTCAGTGCTGTATCCGTGCTTTATCCAGAAATCCTCAACCGGCACAACCCATCCATCAGGTCTTATCAGCGTTTTTTCTTCTGACAGAATCTCTCCGTACTGGTTACCTATCTGCCAGGCAAGCTGTATAACTCTTGGCCAGTTATTAAGATCAAACATTGAGGCATTGTAGTTGGCTGGTTTGCCGGTCGTTTCTGTGTCGAAAAAGAGAATGTTCATCAGTTACCGTTAAGTAGTTATGGATATTTACTATGCGTTAATGTGTTCCTGCTGGTTTTCATTGACTTTTTCAACCATAATTCGCTCACCGGCGATCAACCCATCTATCAATTGTTCTAAAGCAAGTCTGTTTTCTTCTGTTAGCAGCGTAACTTTTTCCGCAATAGATGGAATTACCAGTACATCGGATTTAATATCATTTTTAATACCATCCCGAACGGACTGTGGAAGCATAGGATTGGTGACCATATCATTCAGGATCCAGTTTATACGGTTGTTGTATCCGTTAAAAAGATTGGCTCCCTTAGTACCCGGATTATCCAGCATGAAAGACAGAAAGTGCATCTGCGCAATCCGCAGGTGCATCAGTCCGTTTGCCAGTGCCATTTGTCCTTTCATACGCGTTTAATTAATGGATTTAAAAATTGCCCCCGGCAGCCTGGAAAGGGCCGGGGCGCGGAAGTAAAAAACGATTGCTTATGATTAGGCCGTTACTTTGACCTTTGCCTAATAAATCCAAAATCGGATTTGCCTGGACGGAGAGATTCGAACTCCCACCCGATTGTACTTCTCGGTGCTTCCGGGCCCTCGCCCGCGTATTTACCAATTCTACAACATCCAGTTAAGCCCCCACTTTCGCAGGGGGCAAGTTTCGTGATGATAGCGGCCAATTAGGCTGCAATCTTCATAGGCGCGTTATTGCCATTTATTGTGATCCTGGTAACCTCCATCAACTGCTATTTGCTGTCAATACATAAACACCCCCACCGGGTTTCCCCGGAACTCAAATGGTCAAAATCCGGTGGAGGTGACGGGAGCGACCCCGTGTCCAAACAAACGCATAGTCTTTTTCAACAGCTACCATTTCATTAAAAGAACTTTAGAAATTGCCAGCCGGTAGAAACCGGCCGACTTATTTAACCTTAAACTAACTACAATCTGCCCACCGGTACTTGCCGCCAAACCGTTGCATTTGCACAGTGGGCATTTTTATTTTTCACTTTCTGAATCCCTATGCGCTCAATTATACCAGCCTTTGCAGCTTTCAGCACAACGGAACCCCATGCTCTGGCAGATGGAGGTAGTTCAAAATCCATCAGAGCCGCCGCACTTCTAACCTCTTCAGCCATAAAGGGACCGTTGTGATTTCCGAGAAACTTTAATAAGAACTGATAAGCCCGGTCAGACCATCCATCACTAACCCTGTCTGCATGATCAGCCGCTCTTTTTATCCCATTATCTCTCTCTGCCCGAGCCTGTTTTATGTCAAGCACAGGAGCCTGCTGAACTGGTGAAAGATCATTTACCAGGTCAAACAATGATGATTGTATGGGTCTGGCCGTGGTTGGCATTATTTATAGATGATTGGGAATGCTTCGCAGAGGGAGATAGCATCCTGGATGATCTCCTTTTTCTGTGTGTTGATAATATCATCCAGTTCCGTAGACTCAAACCAGAAGTGCACCTGCGCTTCCGATACATCCAAACAGATATCCACCATGAACCGTACAGGCTCTTTCCCTTTGAAAATCGGGAGTTCAAGGATGAAACTGTTGGGTACCTGTGAAGAGACTTCCTTCTTAAACTGCAGATCTTTGTTACCACGGTTATCCTGTTCATCTTTCAGAGAACCTGTAGTAGTTAGGTTCAACTTCATGTAAGATTCAAGCAGCTTTTGATACTGTTCCTGGTTGGGGAAATACCGACGTGAGAATTTCAGCAGTTGAGTGAGCTCAGCACGGGTATACTTCTTGTTTTTGTTGATATTGAACTTTTCCAGGTCAGGAGAAAAAAGTAGCTGCGCCAACACTTCTGTACCGTTCACGTCGTAAGGATCAAGTAACAGGTTAACTGTCATTTTTTCCTCATCCACTATAACGATAGTAGTTTCAGGATTTACAAACTGCGTCCCCAGACCTTTGAATTCAGCCGTTCTTTTTTGCAGGAAACTTTTAACGGCATTGATATCGCCGGAGATAGAGATTTTTTTCGGTGGAGAAGGCGGCAATGCATCGCCTGTCCGAATAACAACCTCATTGCCTGTGGTTGTTACATTTACTTTTAATTCGTCCATGATAATGGTTTATAAGTGAGGAAATTGATTACTCGTTGACAGACTTGGCGACAAACAGCCTTGCCTGTTTTTCATCCGGGCGAAGCCGGCGTGAACCGATCAGGTATCCCTGATCATCATATGTTTCCATCATACCATCATCATGATTTGCCATATGGAAGATCGTACCGTTGACGCTCTCCTTTTTGGTTTTGACCTCTTGTTGCAGCATTTTATTTGCTGCCTTTAAAGGCTTGATTTTGGCTTTGAATCCTTCCTTAATCTCGTCTAGCTCATCTTCGAGATTAGAAGTTTTGATAAGATTATCTACAAGCGTTTCGCGCTTGAGATCAAGTTCCTCCTGGGTAAGATCACGCATGTATGTTGTGGTCTCCTGCTTATCGCAGTTTTCCTGCAACAACCGGATCCTTTCCTGAGGGGAGACATCTGGCATGAACTGTTTCATGGTTTTGCTGGGGGTTTATTTATTAAAAATTTGCTCGAAATGTTGTAAAAGGCCTTTTACCTTATCATCATGTTTGCGGCGTTCATATACTTCTTTAAACATCGTACTGATGTAGTGAGGTTGCGAAATGCCTACCATATTTGCAACCAAATCCCTCTGGAGTTGTGTCTTGGATCGGATAAAATAAACAGCGATCTTTCTGGCCAGTATGGTATCTTGGTTATGATTTGACCCTTCCGCCCATCCAGCACGAATACGACAAAGTGGAATATCCAGCTCCTCAGATACAACATGCAATATCTCTTTTGCCTCTTGCTGCAATTTTGCACGCACAATTCTTGATTTCATTCGTAATGGAATTTGCGTTTAACAATAGGAACCTCATCATTTGCCATTTGCCAGGCTTTCTCCCGACCATGAACCGATATCAACTCATTGAATCTCTCCAGTACATTATCCTCCCTTTGCTTCCTTCGGTCATAGTACTCGCTGTATGGTTCATCATATACGATTCGTTGCCGATTGTCATGCCTTATTTGTGTGTTTATAATCAGCTGCTCTCCTGTAATACTATGCTTAATCTCACCAGTCATTCTGCACTTTACATACCCACCTTCTTTATGCTCATGATACTGTAAGTACAACCCTGATTTGCACTGAGGGCAGAACTCATACTCCTCATCAGCCTTTGCGTCCGTGTCTGCCCACAGTACAGCCCAGTTTATATTACACCGTGTACAGATGGTGCTCATGCGGCTACTGGTTTAATCTGTTCACGACGTGCGGAGAAAATCTTCTTAATATCAGCAGATCCTTCAACCTTATCCTTATTATCGTTATACACCTTAGTCAGATCAGCAATGGTTTTACATGGTTTCAGCTTTGCGGTCCATGCATCAGCCTCAATACCAATAAGTGCAGAGGTGATGTTTCTGTTCAATCTCCACTGCTTTTTAACATCTTCAACAGTGGTTTCCAGCGCCTCAATCTGCTTCACCACACTGTGGTAATCGGGACCCTCATTCAGCCATGGTTTATCACTGGTACCAGCAGACTGTTGTTGTGCAGGCTTATGGCCTGCAGGGGTATTATCAGCTGGCTTTCCAGGTACTACGAACTGGCCATGGGTGGGGACCGGCCCCGATTCATTATAGAAAGGATCAACGTCTTTGCGGCGCCATGCGATCTCACTTTTCTCTACCCCTTTAAAATCAGTTTTCTTCACAAAAACCTTGATGGCATTTGCCTTTTGCCACCGGCGTACAAATGCAGGCTGATGTACTTCTGAGGCTATGCCGAGGTCTTTACAGCAGCGGACTATGGTGTCAGACTTGGCAGCTTCCAGAGCTGATGCCCATGATTGATTATCATTGGACTGGTTGTAAACCGCTTCACCAACAGAGCGTGAAGCAAACTTCCCGCGGATCATCAGTGCACCATCGAAATACATGCGATAGCGGCCTTCTTTGATCTGCTCATACCGGTCGTGCACTTTAACAAGCGCCCACTGCCCTACCCCGATCACCTCGTTCAGGCGACGTTTAATCAGTGCCTGGGGGATGTAAATAAAACCATCAGGACGGATCTCATACTCTTCATCAGCAAACGGGGCCATCAACTTAGTCTGCTCATCTGCGGTCAGTTCAAGGGTGGATGCGTTGATATAAACATCAACCGGTAACACTGCAGGTAAATTTTCTTTTGATTGCATTGTTTGTTCCATATATTTGTTTTTTCTATTGATTTTCGAAAATTTTGGAAAAGAATAATTAGCGGGTGCCCCTTCAATGCACCCGCCTTCTTTTTTACTCAGCAGCGGGTGCATCTTCCTGCACCGGAGCTTCGTTGTTCACTGACTGTTCAGCAGCAACTTCACTTCCTTGCGCCTGCTCACCTTCTGCCTGGGGAGTTCCCGGGTCGCGGTAAATGCGGTTAGAACGCTTCATTTCGAGTTGATTTAAGTAATTAACAAAGAGCCCGGTCACGTTACCAGACATGTCTTGTTTGCGAGCTGGCATATCTACCACTTTGGCCGTAGCCTCCGGTGGTGTTGCCAGCACAACAGATATTCCATCGATCCCCGTTTCTGCGGGGCTGATAAGTACAACTTCCGGGCATACGTTTACAGCATGTTTTTTTACACGGAAAACAGCAACCGTATGGGCTCCTATCCACAGGTCCGGATTGGATGTCCGGATAGGCTTTACCACTGTCTTTCTGTTCTCCCTGCTGATCACATTATCGATCACAATAGCGGTTACCTGGTCACTTGATTCACCGAGCATCTTCTCATTGATCATGTAGGGCCCGATATCCTTTACTTTTCTTGATGCTTTTGACATATGCTTTGGTTAAATAGGCCCCCGGTTTTACCCGGGGGCTTTTAGTGAAAATGAAATACTGCAGGTGCGCTGATCTACATAATGGTTGGTGTTACTATTCACCTGCAGGTAATGAATGTTCCTTAGCCATCTTTCTGCCTTGAACTTGTTGCAAGGGGTGGATTCGAACCACCGACCTATGAGTTATGAGCCCATCGAGCTACCACTGCTCTACCTCGCTGTTTGCCAGGATCCTGCGAGACCCCGGCCATTTTTCAGATATGTGCGTATAAAAAGAACTCTTTATAAGAGGGGCCGGAATAGAGATTCAGCCCCGTTTTGAATGCTTGCCACTTTTTTGAGGCACGATCCTTACCGGACCGTACATTCTTTCAAACGCATCTGCATTGAACTCACGCCCATCTGCTGATCTTAGCATTCGTACACCGCCATTGTCATACTGCTCAATAATGACAGGGGCTTGATGCATGGGCCTGTCGATCATCAGAGTTCTGAAACTCCTGCCAGATGTGGTGTAAGTGTTGTAGTGCATTTGGTTGATTTTTTATAGGCATCAAATGCCATGTGTTTTAAATAAACCCATTGATCTCCGAGTACCCGCATCATGATGGATGGGTTGTCGGTTATCTGATCACAGATCCCTTTGAGTGCAACCAGAATATCATTGTCTGACTTCTCGTGTGCCGTTTTTGCAAACAACCTGATCGAATAACCAGCAAGGCTGTCATGCTTTACACTTCTAAAAGAACTGATGATCTGAGTTCTTTGGGTGTCGGTATATATTTTATCAGTTTTCATAAGTAGTAGGAATAATCTTCGTTATTGCCATCGTTTAAGTTTTCAATCAGGGTACCGATCCAGGCTGCGAGCATAATTACAGTGCTGATTGCAATGCCGATGATTGGTACTATCATGAGTTATCGTTTAGCTGATGGGTATTGGTTTCTGCGGGCTGCCATTTCCCTCTGTGACTTCTTGTCCAAATGGTACACCACAGCATACATGATGGCGATTATGGCAAGAGATATCGGTAGTTCCATAGCAATCAGTTTTTGAGCGATTGAAAATTTGTGTAGGCCGATATCGCCTTGCGCTGATCTTTTACGGTCAGAAAAGGACGACCAGTTGTTAAAGCCCACTGGCGAACAGCTCTCATAAATGGAATAGCAGGGATTTTCATCGTTGTCATTTAAAGGTTAAAATGACCAAAAGAGTTATAGCGATGAACAGGATGATGACCCTGACAGTACGAACACCGGCTGGCGGCCGTTCCTGGGTAGATGATGGGTCAGGAATAAGGTTGAACATTGCTATGCTATTTTGGTTTTTTCTTCTAAATACAGTCTGGTGAACAGGCTTTTTTCAGCCGCAATCCGGTCCTTCATGCTCATTCGCACACGAACGGGGAACTTTTTTGAACTATTTGCTTTTGACAATTCCTTTACACTTGAATTGTTATCAGCACGTTGTATGTGTAATTCTTTAGCCATGTTTAATTTTCAATAAATACTGAAAATTCAGTATCTACCTTTACATCATGAAGCAAGCGCCCTTTCACGTTCGGCCACCTTAGCACGGAAAAAATTGATCAGTCTCATGGCTGTATCAAGATTTCTGCAGTTACCGTTTAAATACAGGATCACAGTAATCATAGAGCAACCGAGTTCGACCACAGCATCCTTACGATCCTGGGTAGTCACAACAGGATGCAACTCTTCAGTTAGGACCTTGGCCGCACGCTCAATCTGGGTCATCGCTGTTTTTGGTGTAGGTTCCATTTTTTATTACCTTGTTGTTGATTTGAGATATAAAGGTAGTGTAGATTTTGTATATTATGTATATTTTGTAGAAATATATTATTGCAACATTGTTACAATTAGCAGCAAATATTAAGTTAATCAGACAGTTATCTGGGCTCACTCAAGAGGACTTTGGGGTAAAATTCAATGCATCCAGAGCTATGATTACCAGTTATGAAAGCGCCAAGGCGGCCCCAGATGATTTGTTTTTGACAAGGCTATCTAAGTATTCAGGAGTACCTAAGGAGGATCTTCTTGATAAGGCACTTATTGAAGAAAATATAGATGTAGATAAATTAGAAAATGTGTTTCATGGAGAAACTGTTCTCCGTGGAACAAGAAATAAAGGGTCTGGACCTAAAACTGATAATTATCGTGATCTATATATTGAATCATTAAAAGACCAGATCAAACTGGCTACAGAACAAAATGAATTTTTGCGCCGAAATTTTGAGTTCAGTTTAAAATCAATTGCTCTGGCAACCCATTCAACAAACGCTCAGGTAAAGACACTGACCTGGTTCCAGGCTTACACTCAGGCTGGTGGTGATCCAAAGAAAACGGCAAAGGTGATGGACACTTTAAACAATAAAATGGCCGAATATTCTGCGGTAGGTGATGAAATGGGCATTGCAAAGAACAGTTGAAGCATTGATTTGTGGTGGACATGCAGATAAGATTTAGTGGTCAAAAATATAGGGCCGGAACTTAGCTACATGGGGAAAAAACCCAAAATAGCCGGTGTTTTTCCCGGAATGGTTCGACCTCAAGTTCTTTATGCAAACCGCAGCCTATTTGCTGTCAACTTCGTTTAACAAATTTTTACCTAGTATGAAATTCATTTTTACATTACTCACATTATTAATTTGTTCCTTCTCAAATGCACAGGATGGTGTACTATCCGGGGACACACTGAAACTTAACTCAGGTCAATACTTCATAAAGGGACAGTCATTAACAATCGGCAAAGGCTCAAAACAGGATGGTGTATTTGCTTATATAAGTACCCGTCCTGATAAGATCGGTCGAAATGTTATTGCCCCCGTTTACCTGGTAGCTTCTTGGTCAGGCTATAAAATGAAAATTGCGGGATTTGAATCGATAGGGAACGATATCACCGGAAAGTCATACTATTTACTTTTAACCATTGATGATCGCCGTAAGGCGGCATACATGGCCAGTGCAGAGCTGGCTGTTTCTTCTGGAGAAATTTTAAAATAAACCTATATATGAAAAAGATCATTCTTTCTCTGGCCATCTTGACTGTGGCCGCTTCTTGCTCAAACAAAGTGAAATGTTACGAATGTGACATGCAGAAAAATGGAAACTGGCAGGATGCCGGCTGCTATACTAAAGATGAATGGAAATCAATCCAGTTCACCGATATCACCGGCAATGGGAATCTTGACAAGTCTCAGTACTGCAGAGTGAGGAAATAATGTAATCACAGTTACATTATTTCGCCTCCCTTTTCATCTGAACCACTTTGGCAAATACAGGGCTCTGTACAATGATCTGCTGTGCATAGCGGTCCCGTACTGCCCGGGCGTATATTTCTGTCATCTGCTTTGACCGGTGCCCGTAAAGCGTCCGCAGAACGTCCAGATCCATTCCAGCCTCGATCTTGTCATCGGCTCCTTTGTGTTTCAGAGAATACATCTTGCAATCGATCCCCAGCCCACCTTTCTCTACCGGATCCTGAACGAGTTTCTTCCACCACAGCGTTGGGGTGTTAGGATGGTAAGGCTTTTCACCCGGGGCAAACTTTTCATTACTGAACAGGTACCAGGATCCGTGCAGCTGGAATACTTGCCGGCGAAGCAGTATCTCGTACAGATCATCGGTGATCGGTACTTTCCGCTCGCGGTTAGTCTTTGCCACTTCTGGCCGGATGGTGATTTCCCTTCGCTGCAGGTTAATATCCCTGATCTGGACCATCAGCAGTTCTTTACGCCGGATTCCGGACTGGTAGATGAACATCAGGTATTCGAAATAGTCCATTTCACGCTCCAGCAGCCTGGTAGCTATGGTTTCCTTTTGTTCATCTGTGAGTCTCTTATAGCCCTCTCCGGGAGTTGATACTTCGTTCTTGATTCCATGGGCTGGATTATACTTCAACCGGTCCTCATCTACCAGAACAGATAACAATGCCTTTAAAATGGTCAGGTATTTATTTCGGGCATTGGGTGACCATTCATTCTCTTCTTTGGCGGTGGCTATAATGCTGCGGATATCACGGCGCTCGATCTTCTGGATATCGGTTGTCAGGTGGCCGGTTTCCCTGGCGGCTTCCTTGATGAACCGGACACAGCCTTCATAGTCGTATACTGAGTATTTTGATAAGCTGGCTTTCTTGATCTCAAATGCCATATCCAGTGCCTGGGAGAACAGCAGCGGTGCGGCCGTCACTTCCTTTATAAAGTTGGGGTACTTTTCTTTAAGCGGGTTCCATCCCTTTTGTAAAGCTTCCCATAGTACATAGGCTTTGGCCCTGGCCTGATGGATCCGTTCGTTGGGAGGAAGGTTGTTGATCCCTTTGCTGAACCTGAACGGGGTCTTGTTTCCCGCAGCATCATACACAATGAAGAACGCCTCATAGGTTCCTTTATTGGAATCTATGAGGCGTGGGACCGGCTTAGTGGCCGTAAAGTTTTTGAACTGATATGCCATGCTTTTTTTGATTTAGTACATTTTCTGGTACACTTTTACGTATACGCATATCCGAAAATGTTAATCATCAAAGCATTACGCAGATGCTGTTGCGAAGGGGAGGTACTAACTTACCACTTCATAACAAAGAAAAGCATTGTTAATCAACATGTTTCTTAAACGTTCTTACAGCAAATATAAGCGTTGGTACATTTTTCGGTACATTTTTATTTTTCTGAAATATACCCCGAAATAGCGACCAGCTCTGTTTCTACGATGCTTAAAAACTCTGCCGGTGCAGGATCCTGCCCGCTGATCAGTTCCTCGGTCAGTTTTCCATGGCTGAATTTAAGATCAAGTATCCGGCCATTGGCTAACAGATGCCAGTAGCTGGCACCTATCTCTGTATGGTATTGCTGAAGCCGGTAATGGTGATTCCGGCCCTGGTATGGGATGATAAGCTGGTAATCGTTAGTGGCCGGCCGGTAGGTGTGCACTGGTCAAATATAAAGAGAAACCGGGGTAGAAACCCCGGTCGTTCCAAAACTAACTGCTTATGAGAAAAATCTTAATCCCAATTACCTGATTGTTTAAAGTATAGTGTGGCTTCCTTCCAAACCCCAGACACCTTTATCCATGCAACGCAGCGCCTCCAAACCCCAGACACCTTTATCCATAGTTGCTTTGGTGCGCCAAAAAACTCATTAGTAATAATTGTACTGGCCGGAGAATCCTCAGCCCAAAGAGAACTACCACCTCTTATTCTTGTGTTTCTATCCATGAGCTATCTTACCGCCTCCTCTGAGCGTTCCGGTTGATGTGGTTATACAGACCATCAATAATTGCAAACAGGCATCGTTGGGGATTTCTGGGGCTCCCAGCTGCGCCCAATCAAATACTTCAGTTTTGTTCGCAACATTCAGCCCTACCGATGTCCTGGGACGTGTCGCGGTAAAGCCAAAGTTACCAGCAGTACCAGTCGATGCTGATAAAATAACACTGTTGATTCCCCTTATAAATTTCCCTTGTTGAGCTGTTGGAATAAGCGGTGTGAGGGGAATCATACGGCTTGCTCTCAGGGTACCGCCTACAGCCACTACGTTTAGATTTCCAGTAGTACCGTCGTTATAAGTAACGTTTATCGTGGCATTGGATGCTGTAGCCCCGCCATCTGTGTATACTTCCAACCACCACTGAATATCGCTGTAATTCGCATCACCCAGTCTGGCAGATACAAGTCCGAGACTTTGCAGATCAAGGCCTGTTATCGCCTGTGAGGTTGTCACGTTCAGAACAAGACTTCCCATGTGAGCAACACGATCATGTACCTCAACATTGGTGCCGGCATTAGCCGAATTGAGATTGAGCCACGCGAGGTATGATTTAACAGGATCCGTTTGATTCGCAAATACCATTGACCCAGTAAGTGCACTGGTAGGTATTACTGATGATGTTGGTATAGCACCTTGTGCAGGCTGGCCGGTTGCCCTCCATAATGATGCGAATCCACCAGCTGTCTGGTTGGCAATAGAGGCTTTATCTATAACAAGCCGGCTACTGTTATTTGCGAGTGCATTGACTATACCTGATACGTCTGTAATCATAATTAAACTGTGTATTGTAAATAAATATCTCCATCATTGCCACCTGATGGGGCAGCTGTTCCGGAAGTTATGGGCACTACACCTGCAGGGCCTTGGTCGCCGGTATCGCCTTTTAGCCCTTGAGGTCCCCTGTCACCAGTATCTCCTTTATCACCTTTCACCCCTTGTATACCTTGCGGTCCTGTAGCACCTGGGGGACCGGTAGGTCCAGTTGCCCCGGTTGCTCCTGTAGCTCCTTGCGGACCTTGAGGTCCAACTGCTCCAACAGCACCAGAAAGATTTACTATCCATGAGGAATAAGTTTCACCCGCAAAGTCAGTATCGGTACATGTCAGTACAATAACACCAGTAGAAGGATTATAAGAAACGACCGACGCGTGAAAGTGATCAGGAGGATCTGCTACTGGAGAACAAACCAATGTTTGATTTGGCGTATACGATAAACCTGTTCCAATTGTCATCGTTACATTTCCCCCCACGGACGGAATGGTTACATTTGAGTTACTGGTAGTTTGGTATTTATCTCCAGCCAAACCTTGGGAACCAGTTGCACCTGTCGCTCCTGTTGGCCCTTGCGGTCCTGTAGCTCCTGTAGGGCCTGCGGGGCCGGTTAAACCCTGAACCCCAGTTGCCCCGGTATCTCCTTTGTCACCTTTATCACCTTTTGCTCCTTGTGGACCTGCTGGGCCCGTTGCTCCTGTAGCTCCCGTTTCACCCTGCTCCCCTTTAATTGATAAGAGCCATTCTGATTCATTACCAACAAAACTATGCTGTAAAGCAATCTGATAAGCAGACAGCCCAGGAGCTCCGGTATTAACAAATCCTACTTCTATTGGATTGCTGACTTCCTGAATTAGTTCAACATAAGATCTGGTTGTTGAATAGTTTATATCAACAACAATATCTGGATAATCTCCAAAATCGAACGCTATCTCAATATTGTCCGGCATTGATGATAAAGTTTATGTACACGAATTTTAATCCATCAGGCTGGGTGACCCTCCAAACCAACCTGTAATCAGCTCCAGGCTTTGCAATCGTCTGAATATTTTCCCACATCGACTGAGTATTGAGGAATTCATTATCATCTCCGGTCTTTGACAGGTAATCAGAAGAAAGATCACCGGCATCAAGAGTATATGTTTTGATATCGGCACCGTTTTTTTTCAGGTAAAAGTCAAACCTGTATGCGGTAAGATCCTTCGGAGTTTTTGTCCCCCCTGAAACTTCGTTGATGACTAATGACAATGGTACGCTGTCGTAATTTTTTAAATTTACAGGTACATCCTTTGCCTTGCTGGTATTGATAGTTGTTGTTGCCATGGTTATTCAGGTAATACTTGATTTACTCTGGCCAGGTACCGGTTGCGATCAGCAAGCCCGATATACCCGCCGTTGATTGATTTAACGATTTTCAGCCACTCATCCCGCTCAGCCTCATCATTCAGCCCTTTCAGTACTGAAAAGAACCATGCCGCTGAATCGAGCGCCCAACGATCTTCTGTTCTCACCAGGTTAGCAACCTGCTCGATGGTCAGGTTGGTATTATCTCTCTGATTAACGAACTTCTGGTATAGCGTATAAACCTCCCGACCGGTCAGTCCGATGAAACCACCGCCCCGGAAGTTGTGGCCGTCCATGGGTTGGGTGTTCCCCATCCGGCCGCCGTACACATCATTCGCAATCTCCACCGGTTTACGATGCAGAGAGAGCGCTTTAGCGTTTGGTTTGTAGCCAATGATTTTCGGCTTACCCTTATCATCTTTCCCCCAAATAGCCGTACCATATCTTGCAGGCCATACCTGAGCCATTCGCTCAGCTGTATAGTTCATGTTCTCCGTCTTGTGATTGAACTCGCCGGACTCCTGAGCAACATTTGCCAGGAACTCTTTGAATTCATCACGGGTGTCCATGCCGTACTTCTCACAGATCAAGTTGAGCAGATCAGCCAGCTCTTTAGCCCGGCCAATAGATATGGTTGGGCAGATCAGTTTGAGTTGCTCCGGTGTGATGAGAATGATCATATTAGATATTTTTAGGGAACTTTTGTCCCGGTTTTACAGATACAAGTTTGGGAAGACGTGCACCGCAATGTTTACAGTAACGCTTACCCATCTGCCCGGCATGAGAGCAGAATGATTCGCTGACAGTTGTTGCGGGTCTGCGCTTTGCCGTTTTTTTACTTACGAACCGTCCGGTCTTCGCTGACCGGTAGCGGTGAGATATGGGTTTTTTTTTCATTAAGTAATTTTTTCGAGTGTTTGGAATGTGTCAATTGTTTTGAGCCCTTCCCGCGATGGATGCGGATCCCATACCAGCTGACCGTTCTGGTAAATGCATATATGGTGAACGCCTCTGGCCGATAAACCGGAAGCCAGGTAATAGGAATCCTTTAATTGTTCGCACAATTCCGGAGCTTTATCCATCTCGTCCTGATCAGTTATTAAACCCGTATGGAAACACCGATAACGATCATCTCCCCACAGTTCCCATCCCTTCGACTTTAAAAATGTGTCCATAATGATCGACCAGTGCGGATGTGACATGTGAAAGAACACCTCCACGTTAGGCACCTCAGTAATAGGAACCTCCAGCATCGATGCAATAACAGCGGCAAAGCAGTTGCCATAGACGACGGTGTCGCCGTTGCTGTTCTTTACATTTACTTTTGTCTGGGTCACTGGGATCATAATACAAACGCTTTTGTCAGGTTAATTCCAAGGAGGATAAGAAACAAGATGGCAGCTTTGATCTTGCCGGCATCCCTACCGAATGTTTTCTTCCACCAGTTACCGTTATCATCATTCTGCCCGAGATAGAAAGGATCCTTCGCGTGGCCCCTTGCACCGGTAGCGATATCGAAAAACAGGTATATCCACAGCGCGGAAGTAATCCCCACGAACACTATTGCCCTGATATCCGGAGCGGCTGTGGTAGCCAGCAGGATCACGAACAGGAACTTGGTCAGGTTGTTGGTCTGGTGGAACCACCAGTTCTCATTCTTCCCGCCCCATCCCTTCTCGTGGAAGACTTTGATTGCTGTTGCATCATGGCGGCCCATGGAGAGAGCCACAACGATAGCCATGCCCTGGGATATGAGTTCGATCGGTGACATTTTACAGTTATTGAAAATCAGTTAAATAGAAATAGTTTAAAATAATCTTGATTTTTGTTTGCAGAAATCAAAAAGAATGCTATATTTGTGGAACAAAAGCAAAAAACATGACACTTACCGCCGAACAAATCAAAATCGCAAAAGCAGCTTGCAAAGCAGCAGGGATCGATACTAAAGTCGTTACCAAAGAAATCGGTAACGGATTCTGGACTGAAAAGTGCGGTGGTACATTTGAAGGATATCTGACCTACATCACCACTCCTTTTGTCACCGATAACAGCACCGAGAAAATGCTCCTGCAAGGAAAAACAGATTACGCTAATGGTATTTACGGTGCCTCTAAATTTCGCAGATAATTAAACCATAACACTATGCCAGCATCAATCATAAAATCAAGAAGCACAGACAAAACAATTGTTGTCCTCAACGGCCGAATTAAAGTAGGCGAGGTTATCGGAAATGAGATCCGTCTTACTGGAGGTCACTCAGGTGCCGAACTTCACTACATTGAAAAACTCGCGGCAAAAGAGGGGTTAAAAATCGTTCCACCTCACGGCGGCTACCGCCCTGGTTCCGGCCGTCCAAAAAAAGAACCTACTAAAACTCTGTCCTACCGGGTACCTGTTTCAAAATCTGATGAAATTGATACTGCGATTCGGAAGATTATTTCAACTATTTCAAAGAGCTAATTACAGTTACTTCAGTTTATACACAGTGTCCGCTTTCCGGGCCTGATCTTCTGCGGATTCGCGGCCGTCAGGTGCGGGCTTTTCTGGGTATGGATCATCACGCTTCGGATCATAGTTGCGGTTCTCTTCGTATATCCAAGCAGCTGAACCAATGGTTGCCAGAATCAATAATGCTGCCCATGCGACACGGCTCCAACTGATCACTTTTTCTTTACCATAGACAATACCCGTTTTGGTCTGCTGAACCGAACCGCTGTTATACCCTTCCCATACTTTATAAAGCAGGTATATGGCAAGTCCTAAGAATATCGCCGGGATAATGTACAGGGCCTTATTGATTTCCTGCTTTGCGCAGCTGGTGAGCGTGAGAGCCACCAGGAAGACGATTAAAAACTGGGTGAATTTTTTCATGTTAGTTTTATTTTGAAATGAATAAATAAGTCATAATACCGGTGCCGGCCAGCCCCCAGAAAGCGGTCCACCGGCGCTTCCGCTTTTCCTTTTTCAGTAGCTTTTCAAACGAGCGAGCCTGATCCAGCATGATCTTCTTCTGCTGCTCATAGATTTCTTTTTCGCTCTTCAACTGATTGATGATCTCCTGATCGGCTACCAACTGGCCATCCAGATTCGCGATTTCCGCTTCCTTGACTGATATCCGGTCAGTCAATGTTTTGATATCAGCCTGCAGCAATGCGATTTTTTCCTGCAATACAGGCTTTTGCTTAGCATCTGCCAATACTTTCTTTGCCTGTGCAATGGGTAGGCAAATAGTATCAGTAGTCTGCGAATTCCCGGCGAAGCTGGCCACGGTCAAGGCCATCCACATAAGCATGGATCTGATTGAGCTTTTTCTCATTGGTTATGTATTTTGGCTGGTTTTCGGCCAGCCTGATGATGAGTGCACTATCGCGGGCCTGTATCTGAAGGCGTTCTTCCCGGAGCTCACTGCGTAAATTCTCCTGTACCTGTATCACCTGATCCTTTGCCTGGATAATACGGTCGTATGCTTCAATCAGTGCCTTTTGATTGGGTACCGTTGACCCTTTACTAAGTAATGCCGCGAGGTTTGCCAGTACAGCGATCACCAGCACTGCCAGCATAATTTCTACCCGGTATTTTTTCAGGAAGATCATTGTTTTTGTTTCGGATCCAACAGATCCGTTTTTTGTTTCAGGAACAGTGCTATTCCATCCCATGCAGTACCAACAATAACTGCTTTCCATTCATTCAGTTTCCAACCGGTAAGTTCCGGCATGAATCTGAGTGTCAGGTACACTGCCAAAATACTGGCAAGGATCCTTCTGGTATTATCACTCCACAGATACTGCCATGAAAAGTTCCGTGGCGAATTAATACTTCGAGGATCACGCAGGCGTGTACCCATAAGCAAAACGAATAAAATTCCGAGCCCAGCAAAAAACAGGCAGGCAATAAACAATCCGGGATCTGTCTGCCCGGTCAGGTAGTTTTTAAAATCCATAGTTTGATATTTAGTCCCTGTCCAACTTATTTTCCAGGGAAATTTTTACATCATTAATTGACGACTGCAGGTCATCCAGTTTTTTCATTATACTGTCATCCTGCTTTTCGACCATCTTAACGCGCAATTCGAGTTCTTTCAGTTTCACCATGATGCGTGTATATATTGTAAAACCTGCGCCTATCAATGCGATTGCCTGTCCTGATATGAATAAAATGATAGCCTGATTCATTATTGACTATTTTATTTTTTCGATTGTTCCGTCACTATACACCGATATCCGGCACACCATCGTTTTGTTCATATTCTGCCTGTTTGCCGTGCTCACTGTTTTGTCGCTGTACACCCAGATGTTCAGCAGGACCGTCCGGGGAGGAGGCGGAGCAGGTAATACCGTAACTTTCACGGTATCGGTACCGGTGGCGCCTTTGTTATCGGTGACTGTTAATGTATAGGTATAGGATCCGGAGATCAGCCCGGTCATTGTTACGTTCTGGCCGCTCCAGGTTGTGCCGATCGCATTGCTCCATACGTAAGAAACAATGGTACCATCTGTATCAGTCCCAGATCCCTGCAGTGTCACAGATGATGTGGGGAGTGTGATCGTCTGATCGGATCCGGCATTGG
>ENA-UOYA01001214-UOYA01001214.1-activated-sludge-metagenome-genome-assembly--contig:-NODE-1214-length-28640-cov-4.415778_pt1 | contig 28640 bp, 23 predicted proteins | sample MGYA00238163_ERZ764804 | MGnify/ENA primary metagenome ERZ764804 (study PRJEB28919, sample SAMN05720223) | activated sludge metagenome | isolation source: Anaerobic digester | place: Hong Kong... | reverse complement strand
CAGATAAACTGCGAGTTGCCTGACATCAGGATATGTTTTTCCGACCAGGCGCTTGATTGGAACAGGCGGTACCTGAGTTCCATCTATCCGGAAGCTGAGACGCTGGCTGCGCTTCAACGCGGGTTGATGGGGGTGAACGGCAGAATAACCATGATGGCGAACGGGGATCTGCTGGTGGGCGGAGAGCCGGTTAAGGGCAACTGCCGGGACATATCCGTTCGGTCGGGGTTGCGGCTGCTGTATGAGATGGGTTTGTGCCGCCTCGAGAAAAAAGGTGACGGGATCTTTTCGGTCAATCTCCTGGACCGTGATATCAGCCGGGTGAAGCTCAAAGAGTCCCCGTATTATCGCGAGGGGCAGGAAGAGAAAAGGTGTTTCGAGGAATGGATACGGGAGTTACCAAGGTCGCAGGAGTGTTAAACGTGGAACTTTCTGATTTGCTGGAGTGTATAAAACAGAATAATCCTGATGCTGATACCGCTCCGGTTGAACGTGCTTATGCCTTTGCCGCCGAGGCACATACCGGGCAATACCGGATCTCAGGCGAGGAGTACATTCATCACCCCTTGGAGACTGCCCTGATTCTAGCTCAACTCGGCCTTGACGTTGCCACCATAGTGGCAGCTCTGCTCCATGATGTGGTTGAAGACACCGGGTTTTCACTGGGCGATATAGAGAAGACCTTTGGAGAGGAAACGACCCTGCTGGTTGACGGGGTAACCAAACTTAGCCGGATCGAGTTCAAATCCAAGGAAGACGCTCAGGCTGAATACCTGCGGAAGATGTTTTTTGCCATGGCCAAGGATATAAGGGTGATCCTGATAAAGCTGGCCGACCGTCTGCACAACATGCGGACGCTTAAATACCAACCCCCGCAAAAGCAAAAGGAGATCGCGCAGGAGACTATAGAGATCTATGCCCCGCTGGCCCACCGGCTGGGGATTTTCAAGTTCAAGTGGGAGTTGGAGGACCTTGCCTTAAGGTATCTGGAGCCTGAAGTGTATTACGAGCTGGTAAGCCGCCTCAAGGCAAAGCGCAAGGAACGTGAACAGTACGTGCATAGCCTGATTGACCAGATCAGGGAAGGTCTGGAACGGGTGGGGATAGAGGCGGATATCGAGGGCCGTCCCAAGAACCTTTACAGCATCTACAACAAGATGTTGAAGCAGGGGAAGGATCTGGACGAGATCTATGATAAGATTGCCATCAGGGTGATAGTGAACTCGGTCCGGGACTGCTATGCCATCCTCGGCGTGATCCACACCCTGTGGAAGCCTCTGCCCGGGCGCTTCAAGGATTACATCGCCACTCCCAAGCCCAACATGTATCAGTCGCTTCACACCACCCTGATCGGTCTGGGCGGTGAGCCATTCGAGGTGCAGATTAAGACCTGGGAGATGCATCAGACGGCGGAATACGGGATTGCTGCCCATTGGAGATACAAGGAGGGTTCTCGGGAAGATCGGGACTTTGACGAGAAACTGGCCTGGCTGAGACGAACCCTGGAGTGGCAGCAGGATGTCAAGGACACCCGGGAATTCATGGAATCTCTGAAGATAGATCTGTTTTCGGCCACCGTATTCGTGTTTACGCCCAAGGGGGATGTGGTGGAGCTGCCGGCGGAGGCTTGCCCGGTCGATTTCGCTTACCGGGTTCATACCGAGGTGGGCCACCGCTGTGTCGGGGCCAAGGTCAACGGGCGCATAGCCCCGCTGGATTGTAAGCTGAACAACGGTGATATAGTCGAGATACTCACCTCCAAGCAGTCGACCGGTCCCAGCCGTGACTGGCTCAATTTTGTGAAGACATCCCAGGCCAAGAGCCGCATCAAGGCTTGGTTCAAACGAGAGCAGCGCCAGGAAAACATCATCAAGGGCCGGGACAGCCTGGAGCTGGAGCTGAAAAAGAACAATCTCGATTTCCGGGAGTTTCTGAAAGAGGAGCGGTTGCTCGAAGTCGGTCGCAAATTCAGCCTCACCCGGGTGGATGATCTTTATGCCGCGGTCGGAGATGGAGCTATCACCGCCAATCAGGTGATAAGCAAGCTGACCGAGGACTACTTTCGCCAGAAAAAGCTTGATGACCTGCTGTTGGTACCGCCGTCCAAGACCGGCGGGGCCGGCAAGGAAAAGCCGTCCAACGCCGTGCGGGTTAAAGGGGTGGAGGATGTGGTGGCGCGTCTCTCGCACTGCTGTAACCCGCTGCCGGGCGATGAGGTTGTTGGGTATATCACCCGGGGCAAAGGGATCTCCGTTCACCGCCGGGATTGCCCCAATATAAAGGCCCACGCCCGCACTGAGGCTGACCGGATAGTGGAGGTTGACTGGGTTACTGCCAATCCGGCCATATACACGGTGGAGATTGAAGTTACCGCCATTGATCGGCCCCGCCTGACGGCTGATGTCATGACTACCATCGCGGATGCCCACATTGGCATTCACTCAGTTTTCTCGCGGGCAACCCGCAATTCAATGGCTACCATCAACCTGAAGCTGCAGATCAAGGATTTGGATCACCTGCAGGCGATCATGCAAAGGGTGAGCAAAGTGAGAGATGTGATGGAGGTGCGCCGGGTGGTGCCGACCGCCCATTAGAGTCATGAGAGCGGTGGTGCAAAGGGTTACCCGGGGACGGGTTGAAGTGGAGGATCAGATCATAGGTGAAATCGGAGTCGGGCTGGTGGCCTTGATCGGGGTGGCTCAGGATGACACCGCGGCCGACGCGGAGTATATAGCCGATAAGATAGTCAATCTGAGGATATTCGAGGATCAGGCGGGAAAAATGAATCTTTCCGTGGCGGATATCGGAGGGGCAGTGCTGGCCGTATCGCAGTTTACCTTGTATGGCGACACCCGCAAGGGCAGGCGGCCGAACTTCATGCAGGCGGCGCCGCCGGACAAGGGCAGGGAGTTGTTCCATGAGGTGAAGCAGCAGATCTCGCGCCGCGGTATTCAGGTTGAAACAGGTGAGTTTGGGGCCCACATGACGGTTGAGATTATAAACGAAGGTCCCTGCACAATATTATTGGACAGCCGAGCTTGAGACAGAAGGGAGCAAGGACAGATGATTCTAAGAGGACTGGAAATCGGTGGCGTGGGAGCGAACTGCTATATTATCGGGTGCGAAGAAACCAGGGAAGGGGCCATCATCGACCCGGGCGGCGGGGCTCAGTCCATCATCAGGGTGGTGCAGGAGGAAAAGCTCACCATCAAATATATCATCAATACCCACGGACATGTCGATCATATCGGAGCCAACGGCAAGGTGAAGGAAGCTACCGGGGCCGAAATCCTTATTCACGAGAAGGACGCCAAGATGCTGACCAGCGCGGCCGCAAACTTTTCCATGTTCATGGGACAGATGATCACCAGTCCCGCCGCCAGCAGGTTGCTGAAAGACGGCGACATAATCAAGGTTGGCACCACCATTGAACTGGAGGTCATACATACCCCCGGTCACACCCCCGGCGGGATATGCTTGAGGACCGGACAGATAATCTTTTCCGGTGATACCCTTTTTGCCGGTTCCATCGGCAGGACTGACTTTCCAGGGGGGTCATACTCGACCCTGATCAAATCCATCAAAGAGAGGCTGCTCTGCTTTGACGATGAGGTCGTGGTTTACCCCGGACACATGCAGCCGACGACTATAGGCTTTGAACGGAAGCACAACCCGTTTTTATAAAAAGGGCATGGTACTGTTTTAAAATCGGGCGGTTTATGTTAGGATGTTCTTAATTGAACAGCATTAGAAGTGATGACAAAGGAAAGTAGGTTCGGGGTACTTCTCTCAGGGAGAGGATGCCGTGACTGGAAGCATCCTTAGAAGGAACGAACTGAAGTTCCCTTTGGAACTCCCATCTGAAACCCTGGTGGGCAAGTAGGAGCGGGCGGAGACTTCCACCGTTAAAAGGAAGGAGGTATCGGATCCCATCCCGTACCTTAAGAGCGGACCTTATGTCAATTAGGGTGGTACCGCGGAAGGAGGTAAGCCTTTCGCCCCTGGGGTGGAAGGCTTTTTTGATGGCGATCCCGTACCTTGTGGAGCGGGCACATTGTGCCAAAAAGGGTGGTACCACGGGAAATAAGCCTCTCGTCCCTGGCGGATGAGGGGCTTTTGATTTTCCGGGATCACAATTTGGCCTGGAGGGGAGGGATAGACCTTGCGCTGAGCGAAGAAAATCATGTCAAGGCCTTTGTATTGTAGGTAAGACAATCAGGGACTGCAATTAGGAAAGTTGGCATTCGACTTAAACCTTGTCAGCCGTCGTTTCCCGAAGGATTTGGATGGTGGCTGACTGAAATATCGATTATAGAATATTCATTTGAGGTGAACCGGTGAATAACCCGTCCGACAGACCGCTAGCTATTGCCTTAAGCGTCACTCCCGGGTTCGATGCCGGGGTTCATGAGATCGTCAGGCTCTTTTTCCCGCGCTGCCGCATAATAGGTGACTTGCCCGGCGACCTTAAGTTGGAGGTCAAGGTGGAGAAAACCGCCCATGATTTGAAGGTTAGCATTGAGTTGGGCGGATTACTGCAAGCCGTCACACGGGAGCGGATAAGTTCAGACCATGATCAGATCGACATCAAGCGGCAAATCATCCGGCTTGTTTACAGCCTGCTGCGGGAAACTACCGCGGAGAACCCCAGCCCCTACGGGATTCTGACCGGGGTGAGGCCGGTCAAACTGGTGCACCGCTATCTGGACCGGGGCTGGACCGTATCCGGTATCCGGCGGGAGTTGGAGGATAAATTCCTGGTCAGCCCGGAGAAGTCCTTGCTGCTCACTGAGGTTGCGAGCCGCAACCGCCCTTACCTGCTGTCACCGGGCGAGGCCAGGAAAAGGATCGGAGTCTACATCGGCATTCCGTATTGCCCGAGCCGGTGTCATTACTGCTCTTTCCCGGGGTATCCCCTGGACCACCGGCCAGGTCTCCCGGAGTTTTTTAACGGCCTGCTCTATGAGCTGACCCGCCTGGGTGAGGCGATGGCCGGACTCGGTCGGATGGTCGATATGATCTATATCGGCGGGGGCACGCCTACGGTGTTGAGCCGGGAACAGTGGGATAAGCTGCTGGATGCGCTCCACCATTTATTCCTTAAAAGTGATGATGTCGAGTTTACGGTGGAGGCGGGACGTCCTGATACCCTGGTGCCGGAGATACTGCAGCGGCTGGCTGCCGCGGGGGTAAACCGCATCTGTGTCAACCCGCAGACCATGAACCAGGCGACTCTGGACCGGATCGGGAGGAACCACACGGTGGGGATGATCGCGGATGCCATGGAGCTGGTGCGAAAAATCGGCTTCGCCCACGTCAACATGGATCTGATCATCGGTCTCCCCGGAGAGGGGCCGTCTGATGTGAGCCGGAGCCTGGATGAGGTCTTGCGGCTGCGGCCGGAAGGGATCACGCTCCACCATCTGGCGCACAAGCGGGGTTCAATCTGGCAAATGCAGGGGGATGCGCCGGATTGGTCTCAGGTCCGATTATCCGGCAACTGGTGGGAGCTGCTGGCTGCCAGCGGGTATCTTCCCTATTACCTTTACCGCCAGAAGATGGCCGGGAACCAGGAAAACATCGGTTTTGCCCTGCCCGGGACTTTCAGCCGGTATAACATCCGGGTGATAGAGGAGCGAGAGACCATCATCGGATTTGGCGGGGGAGCAGCCAGCAAATTTGTCAATCCGGATGACTGGACCCTGACCACCTTGCACCATCCCAAGGACCCGGCGACGTATCTCTCCAGCCTGGAAAGGCTCGTAAAGGCCCGAGTTGACAAGCTACAGGCCTTGTCATAGAATAAGGTTTAGCTTTTTTAAGGATTACCAGAATTTTTCGATCTGGAGGACTACATAATGGATATCTCGGGACCTCGAGGAACCCATGACATCCTCCCCGGAGAGTCGTCCTTGTGGCAGATGATCGAGTCATTGCTCTGCCGGATGGCCGAGCTGTACGGCTACCGCGAGGTGCGCCTGCCCATCTTTGAACACACCGAGCTTTTTGAACGTGGAGTGGGTGACTTCACTGACATCGTGCAAAAGGAGATGTACACGTTCAATGACCGGGGCAACCGCAGCCTGACCCTCAGGCCGGAAGGGACGGCGTCATGCGCCCGGGCCTTTATTGAACATAAGATCTACAACCAGGCCCAGCCCACCAAGTGGTACTACCTGGGGCCCATGTTCAGATATGATCGCCCCCAGGCCGGAAGGTTCAGGCAGTTTCACCAGTTCGGCCTGGAGGCTTTCGGGAGCAACGATCCCGGAGTTGATGCCGAGGTGATAGCCTTGCTGGTCCGCATGGTGGAAAAGGCAGGAGTGAGCCAATCGGTTCTCCACCTGAACACCGTCGGGTGTCCCGATTGCCGCCCGCTTTATCGGGAAAGGCTGCTGCAGCATCTCAGGCCTTTGGCGGCAGATCTGTGCGATGACTGTCGTTTCCGGATAGAAAAAAATCCGCTCCGGGTGCTGGATTGCAAAATAAGCTCCTGCCAGGAAGCGGTCAAGGGTCATCCAACCTTACACAGCTACCTCTGTGACCGTTGTGGCCACCATTTTGAACAGGTCCAGGTCATACTCTCAACCTACGGCATCCCCTACGTGCTGGATCCCAAGCTGGTGCGAGGGCTTGATTATTATACGAAGACCGCCTTTGAGCTTATCCTGCCCGATCTGGGAGCGCAGGCGGCGGTGGGCGGAGGCGGCAGATATGACGGCTTGATCGAGGAATGCGGCGGTCCGCCCACCCCCGGCATCGGCTTTGCCCTGGGACTGGAGCGGCTGCTGATGGCAGTAGAGAAGCAGAAGTCGGTCGCGTGGGAGATAGGTCCCGCGGTGGAAGTGTTTGTGGCCACCGCGGACCGTGAGTATGAACGGGATGCCTGCCTGGTGCTCGACCGGCTGCGTGCGGCTGGAATCAAGGCCGACAAGGATTATATGGACCGGAGCCTCAAAGCCCAGATGAAGTATGCGGGCAAGAGTGAGGTCCGGCTGGTGGTAGTGATCGGAGAGGAAGAGATCAGGAAGGGCAGCTTGGTCGTGCGTGATATGACGCGCCAGGAGCAGCGGGAGATACCTGCCGACGAGTTGATCGAACATATCAAGTCTATACTGGCCAAGACTTAAGGAGGATACTATGCAGCACAGTCTAAAACGGACTCATCGGATTCTGGAACTCAGCCACCGGCACGAAGGCGAGCAGGTGGTCCTGACCGGCTGGGTTAATACCCGGCGGGATCATGGGGGACTGATATTTGTGGATCTGCGGGACAGGTCGGGTTTGGTGCAGGTGGTCTTCAATCCCGAAAACAGCCGGTCCGCCTTCGCTTTGGCGGAAAAAATGCGCAGCGAGTATGTTATCGGGGTTAAAGGAACAGTCCGCCGCAGACCGGAGGGAACGGCAAATCCCAACCTGGCTACCGGAGAAATCGAAGTGTATGCTTCCGAGGCCGAGCTGTTCAACCCTGCCAAGACCCCTCCCTTTTACCTGGAAGACGGCCTTGAGGTTGACGAGATCCTGCGGTTGCGTTATCGCTACCTGGACCTGAGGCGCCAGGAGATGAAGAACAACATGATGCTGCGTCATCGGGTTATCAAATCCCTGCGGGATTTTCTCGATGAACAGGGTTTTCTGGAAATTGAAACCCCGATCCTGACCAAGAGTTCGCCGGAGGGGGCCAGAGATTACCTGGTGCCGAGCCGGGTACACCCGGGCGAGTTTTATGCCTTGCCCCAGTCCCCTCAGATTTTCAAGCAGATCCTCATGGTCGCGGGCATGGAGAGGTATTACCAGGTTGCCAGGTGTTTCCGCGATGAGGATCTCCGGGCGGATAGGCAGCCTGAATTTACCCAGCTCGACATCGAGATGTCGTTCATTGATGAGGACGACATCATGAACCTGACCGAATCCATGCTGGTCCGTGCATTCTCCCAGGGGTTGAATCGTGTCATCGCCACCCCTTTCCCCCGGATTACCTATGACGACGCCATGAAATTGTATGGAAGCGACAAGCCCGACACCAGGTTCGGGCTGATTATCCAAGAACTGACCGACCTGGTCCGGGATTCCGAGTTCAAGGTGTTTGCCACCGCCATCAACAGCGGCGGGGTGGTGAGGGCTCTGAATGCCGAAGGCTGCGCCTCCTGGTCGCGGAAGGACATAGATGATCTGGGCCGGATGGCGGTCGATCTGGGTGCCAAAGGCCTGGCCTGGATCCAGGTGACGGAAGAGGGAATGAAATCCCCCATCATCAAGTTTTTCAGCCCCGATGTGCTCCGCGCGATTTCCGGTCGTTTGGGGGCCAAACCGGGAGATCTCCTTCTCTTCTGTGCCGATTTCGAGGAAACCGTGGCTCGGGTCCTGGGTGGAATTAGGCTGGAGTTGGGCCGGCGTCTCGGACTTATTGACGAGAATGATCTGAGTTTCCTCTGGGTAACCGACTTCCCGCTCCTGGAATGGGACGATGAAGAGCAGCGCTACATCGCAGTTCACCACCCGTTCACCTCGCCGCAGGATCCGGAGATCCTGGCAACGGAACCTCAAAAGGCCAAAGCCAGGGCCTATGATCTGGTCCTGAACGGAACCGAGGTCGGTGGTGGAAGCATCAGAATCCATTCGCGCCCGCTGCAGGAGAGGATGTTTGCCCTGCAGGGCCTGACCCCGGAAGAGGTTGCCGATAAGTTCGGCTACTTGCTGGAGGCCTTCGAGTATGGCGCTCCTCCCCACGGCGGCATTGCCCTGGGATTGGATCGGCTGGTGATGCTGATGGCCGGGCGCGATTCCATAAGGGATGTTATAGCCTTCCCCAAGACCCAGAGTGCGTCCTGCCCCATGACGCAGGCGCCGTCAACGGTGCGGGAGTGGCAATTGAAAGAACTTAACATACGAACCATAATTAAATAGGCTGTTGGAGGCGTGTGTAGAGCCGGGCCATTATTGAAAACCCCGGCGGGCTGTGATAATATTAGCTTAAATTCGGGAACACTAATTGCAGTCCCTGCTGTGTTCGTGCAAAGCTGGTTTCGTTTTGGCCCAACACCAAAATGAAGGGCGCCCGGTCTCTGCCAGTGGCTTGCAGGCCCTTTTACTAGGGAAGCATAAAGCTGACAGGAGGGCACCCACCTGCTGATGCCGCAGGTTCAAAACAACTGGCTCCACACGACTCGGTGGGGTTACTTGTTTTCTTGGGAGGATAGGTTGATGGAGGACAGGTGGACCAGGACCAGATCCCTGCTCGGAGCTGAGGGGTGCCGTCGTCTGGCTGAGTCCAGGGTTACGGTGGTGGGTCTGGGCGGCGTGGGTTCCTATGCCGCTGAGAGCCTGGCACGATGCGGGATTGGCGGCCTCACCTTGATTGACCACGACCGGGTTGCCGCCAGCAACATCAATCGGCAATTGCCGGCACTCACCAGTACCCTGGGCCAACCCAAAGTCGCAGTCATGTCGCAGCGGATAAGGGACATCAACCCCGACTGTCATGTCGAAGGCAGAATGATCCGCTGCACCCGGGATAACATAAATGAACTCCTGCGAAACCAGCCACACTATGTAGTGGATGCCATAGATTCCGTCCCCGACAAGGTTGATCTGATTGAGCAGTGCCTGGTCCGGGACATACCCATAGTTAGTGCGATGGGAACTGGCAACCGCCTGGATCCCACCCGGATAATGACCGCGGACATCGCGGAGACGCATACCTGCCCCCTGGCCCGTCGAGTGAGACAAGAGCTGCGGCGCAGAGGCATAGATAGAGGGGTAAAGGTGGTTTTCTCCGATGAGAATCCGGCTCAGGCTGAGCCCAACGGTGCCGTGGGTAGCGTTTCTTTTGTACCGTCGGTGGCCGGGCTGGTATTGACCAGTGTGGTTGTTCGTGACATCCTGCAAAGTTAAAACATTTTAAAAGGATGATAGCATGCAGGTTCATTACCGTGCAGTTGGCGAGATTAAGCAAAAACTGGAGCGGCCGGAGGGGATGATAACCCTGAATGGCTCATCAGATGTAAATCAGCTATTGGATAAGCTCGGGGTTGACGATGATGATCTGGTCGTGATGGTCAATGGAAGGAAGGCTGACGGCAGTGACCGTCTGCAGGACGGAGACCAGGTGGTAATAGTCCCCTTTGTGGTAGGAGGGTAGAAATCAAGAGGTGGGAGGGTTAATCATGTACTGGAATCAGGAACTCGAATGCTTGCCCCGGAAAGAACTTGATGAGTTAAAGCTGCGTCGGCTCAAGGAGACCGTCTTCCGGGTTTATTCTTTCGTTCCCAGTTACAAAACCAAGATGGATGAAGTGGGTATCAACCCCAGCGATATTCAGACCCTGGAGGACCTCAGCCGACTTCCTTTCACAACTAAGCAGGACATGCGGGATAATTATCCTTTCGGGCTGTTTACGGTCCCCATGTCCGATGTAGTCAGGATACACTCCTCCTCGGGTACAACCGGCAAGCCTACGGTGGTGGGTTACACCCGGCATGACCTGGAGAGATGGGCGGAGCTGATGGCCCGAGCCCTGACCTGCGCCGGCGCCTCCCGCCATTCAGTGGTGCAGAACGCGTATGGCTACGGCCTGTTTACCGGAGGTCTGGGTGTCCACTACGGGGCCGAGAAGATCGGGGCCTCCGTTATTCCCAGCTCGGGCGGCAACACCAAGCGGCAGGTGATGCTGATGCAGGATTTCGGGACCACGGTCCTGACCTGTACGCCGTCTTATGCCCTGTTTATGCATGAGGTTATGATGGAGCTGGGCATCGAACCCTCTGACCTCAAACTCAAATCCGGCATTTTCGGAGCTGAGCCCTGGTCCGAAAATATGCGGCGCGACCTGGAAAATCGCCTGCGGATAGACGCCTACGACATCTACGGCCTGAGCGAGATCATGGGCCCGGGCGTAGCCATCGAGTGCCAAGAGAAGGCCGGACTTCACATCTTCGAAGACAATTTCATAGCCGAGATAATCAACCCCGAAACCGGTGAGGTTTTACCGCCCGGCGAAAAGGGCGAACTGGTCCTCACCACCATCAACAAGGAAGCCCTGCCCTTGATCAGGTACCGAACCCGGGATTTGACTTCCCTTAACCTTGAGCCCTGCCCTTGCGGGCGAACCCATGTCCGGATGAACAAGGTTCTGGGGCGTTCAGACGATATGGTAATCATAAGGGGGGTCAACGTATTCCCGTCCCAGGTGGAAAGCGTGCTGCTCAACATTGCGATGGTTGAGCCCTATTACCTGTTGGTCGTGGAGAGGAGAAACAACCTGGATGAACTCGAGGTCTGGGTCGAGGTATCCGAAAAGGCCTTCAGCGATGAGATAAGGAAACTGGAGAGGCTGGAGAAAACTATTACCCGTGAACTGGAGAGCAGCCTGGGAGTCAGTCTGAAGGTAAAGCTGGTGGAGCCCAAATCACTGCAGCGCAGCGAGGGCAAGGCCAAGCGGGTTGACGACCGGCGGGTGTTTTAATCAAATGTCCGGCATCTTGGCCGGGATGTGTTTAGGGGAGAGTCATGCGGAGTGTCCAAACGATTTGACGGGATGGTAATTGAAACTGGCATAGCAATGAGAGGTCTAAAAATCCGATATGGCGAGTATTTTTAAGGAGGGGGAAGGATGGTTAAGCAGATATCCATATTTCTGGAGAACAAAGCGGGTAGGCTTGCCAGTGTGACCAAGGTGTTGGGCGAGGAGGGGATCAATATCCGGGCTCTGTCCATCGCTGATACCTCTGACTTTGGCATCCTGAGGCTCATTGTCAATGATCCTCAGAAGGCCTACAGCGTCCTGAAGAGGGCCGGTTTTACGGTTAGCGAGACCGAGGTCATCGCGGTTGAGGTGCCGGACACCCCGGGTGGCCTGGCCAGGGTACTGGACGTGATGGGCGAGGCCTCGATAAATATCGAGTACCTCTATGCCTTCATAGGTAAGGCCTCGGATGACGCCCTGGTCATCTTCAAGGTCGAGAACCCGGAAAAAGCGGTCGAGGTATTCCAGACCCACGGCATCGGGGTATTGGATAGCTCTCAGGTGTATAAGCTGTAATCCTTTGCCCCCCCCGCGTACCCGGGAGAAATGAAATATTACGGATCGGTCGCCGCTGGACCGATGTCGGTTAGCTATGCCATTGCGATTAAAATAATGGGGCTTGATTGTGACGTACGACTGCGTGGGCAACATTCATATACATACCAGGTATTCGGATGGGTCGGGCGAGATCCCGGCCATAGCCCAGGCAGCGCAGAAGGCTGGATTGGATTTTATAATCATTACCGATCACCATCATTTGAGGGGCAAGCCCGAGGAAGGTTATTACGGTCGGGTCTTGGTTCTGGTGGGCAGCGAGTTCAATCTGGAACGGAATCATTACCTGGGGCTCAATATCAACGAAACTGTTCCTCCCTGTGACGAGGATCCGCAGCAGGTCATTGACGGAGTAAGGAATCAAGGAGGGATGGGTTTTATTGCCCATCCCTTTGAAATTGGATCGCCGATATATGAAGACGGCAAGACCTATCCCTGGGACGACTGGCAGGTGCGGGGATTCACCGGGATCGATATCTGGAGTTACCTCTCCCAATGGCGGGACGCATCGCAAAGCCTTCCTGAGGCCGTTTATAACTACTTCAATCCTCACCGGGCATTCAAAAAAGGGCCGCTGTCAGATGTTCTCCGCCAGTGGGACACTCTGCTGCAGGAGCGCATGGTTGTTGCCATAGGATGCTCGGACGCTCACGCCATCAAGATCAAGCTCGGTCCCTGGCAGCCTGTTATCTCCGATTACCTTCCATGTTTTCGCTCCATCAACACCCACCTCATTCTGGAGCGGCCGTTGACGGGTGATCCGGTCCACGACCGGACCTTGATTTACTCGGCTTTGGGTACGGGTCGCTGTTATGTGGGCTATGATTTCCTGCGCAAGTCAAAGGGGTTCCGCTTCACAGCGGAGTCAAACGGGCACCGGGTACAGATGGGGGAACGGGTTCAGGCCCGGGATGCGGTGCTAAAGGTCGAAACCCCATACCAGGCCAAAGTGGTCCTCATCAAAAACGGCAGAAGACACCGGGTCGAAACCGGTCGGAACCACCGCTTCGTGGGTCTGGGAGCGGGAGTGTACCGGGTCGAAGCCTACCTCCAGCGCTGTTTTTCCGACTGCGCCTGGATATTCTCCAATCCTATCTTTCTGGACTAAATCCCCTCGAAAAATCCCTTAACATCATCATTAAACCTTTCCATCAATATGCTGAGACGCGTATTCGGCTACTGCAGATTGTTCCCTAAGTGCCTGAGCCTATATCTCTCCGGCTCATCACAATGTCGCTCGCTTGCAGGGAGATGAGTATATCACCTCCACTGCTATCCGTTTGCCGTTTTCGGCTCACCTCGATATTTGCCGGGATCAGTCAGAAAAAAACTGGCATAAATGCATGAAACTAATTTCACATAGGCAGGAACTGAGAAATAGAAAGTAGAATAAGGTGGAGTAAAGTGGAGAGAAGTGGAGCAAAATCCCTATAATCTCTGATAAGGATCGAACACATGTTCTTAGGTGAGTACCAGCACACCCTGGACAACAAGGGGAGACTAACCGTTCCATCCAGGTTTCGGGACGAACTGGGGGAAACCTTTATCGTCACCAAGGGACTGGATAACTGTCTCTTTGTTTATTCCCTGGCGGAGTGGAAGATAGTCGAAGCAAATCTCAAGAGCCTGCCCTTCACCCGGGGTGATGTGCGGGCTTTTGTTCGTTTTTTCTTCTCCGGAGCCTCCGAGTGTGAGATCGACAAGCAGGGGCGTATCCTGTTGCCGCTCAGCCTGAGGGAGTACGCCAAGATTGATAAGGATGTAGTGATTATCGGAGTGGGCAATCGCGTGGAAGTTTGGGCCAAGGAATACTGGGCAGAATATGCGGAAAAGGCCGAGGCTTCGTATGAGGAGCTATCCGAAAAACTGGTGGAACTCGGGATATAGGAGGCGGGCGGTTGCATCTTCCGGTGCTTTTCAATGAGTCGTTAGATTATCTAATTACTGACCCGCGAGGCGTTTATGTCGACTGCACCCTGGGCGGGGGCGGTCATTTCGCCGGGATCATGGCCCGGACCGCAGGCGAGGCATTGGCGGTGGGGATAGACCAGGATGCTGAGGCCCTGGTCAGGGTTAGGGCCAAGGTGGGTGAATCCGACCGGGTGATTCTGGTGCAAGGCAACTTCAGGAACCTGCGTTCCCTTTTAGCCAACCTCTCTTTAAATGCGGTCGACGGTATACTTATTGACCTCGGGGTCTCATCCTTCCAACTGGACGAGGAGGAAAGGGGTTTTTCCTACCATCATGAAGCCAGGCTGGACATGCGTATGGATTCCGGACTTGATACCAGCGCCTGGGATCTGGTCAACCGCTGGCCCGAGGAGAAACTGACCCAAATCATACGGAATTATGGCGAGGAGCGGTTTGCGGGCAGGATTGCCCGGGCCATTGCCGCCGCCAGAGAGAGGGGGCCGCTGGACACCACCCTGCAACTGGTCGAAGTAATACGCAGGTGTGTTCCGGCATCGTATAGACGTGAAGGCCACCCTGCTCGCCGGACTTTTCAAGCCCTGCGCATTGCAGTCAACCGGGAGCTTGAGGCTCTGGAACAGGTCCTGCCGCAAGGCGTCGGCCTGTTGAAGCCGGGTGGAAGGTTTTGCATCATCAGCTTTCATTCCCTGGAAGACCGTATGGTCAAGGATTTTTTCGCCCGGGAAGCCAGATCCTGCCTCTGTTCGGGCAAACAACCCGTGTGCACCTGCGATCATAAGGCCACGCTCAAGGTGCTGACTCGCAAACCGATCGTGCCCTCGGAGGAAGAGATAAGCACGAATAACCGGGCCCGCAGTGCCAAACTGAGAGTGGCCGAGAAGTTGAAGTTCTAAAGAGGATGGAGGGAGAATAACTTTGGTATTGGCCGAACTTAAACACCATTCCGCATTCACTGAACCCGAGATGCCGCCAGGCATGACCCGCCTGAGGAACCGAACCGTTACTTTCAATAAAACCAGGCTGATGTTTAACATTACGCTGTTTGTGCTGGCCTTCTGCGCGGTGGGAGTTGTGTTATACATCCACAGCGCCCTGCTCGGCTACCAGATAGTAAGCATAAAGAATGATATAGCCAAACTGGAAAACCAGAATCGGCGTCTGGAATACGACATAGCGCAGCTCGCTTCATTGGATCGGGTGCAGATGGAGGCCGAGAGAAAACTGGGCATGTTCAGACCCCAGCCTCAGAACATGGTAGCCCTGGTGTGTGACACCCCTCAAATCACGACCTCCATCCCCGTAGGCAGCGGGTCTCAGGCACAGCCGCAATCGGCATCTCTGAAGCAGGATTACCGGGTGGTATCCAGCATCTTGAATCGGATGGGGTTAGATGGTTCGCTGGATTAGGTAAGAAGAGGTGGGCAGCATGCGAGCCACCAATCTGGAAATCAGAAAGCGCATCGCGTTCCTTTTTTTTGTATTTGTAGGGGTCATAGCTCTCCTGGCCGTTCGTTTCTTCTGGCTGCAGGTGGTCCAGGGGGATGAGCTGGCAAGAAAGGCCCTCGATAATCGGATGCGGGATGTTCCGGTGAAAGCCAAACGCGGCATCCTCTATGATCGCAACGGGCGGGAACTGGCGATTTCCGTCAGCACAGACTCGGTCTATGCCGTCCCCGCCGAGATCAGGAAATCAAAACGCGAGCGGGAAATTGCTCACAAACTGGCCTCGATTCTGGACATGGATGAGGAGAAGATCTATGATCGCATAACCCGCAAAGTTGGATTTGTCTGGATCAAGCGACAGGTCGATTTTGCGACTTCCGAAAAGCTAAGAAAACTGGATTTCGATGGCATAGGTCTGTCCGAGGAGAGCCGCAGGTTTTATCCGAAAGGCAAACTTGCCAGTCATGTCCTCGGCATCTCCGGCATTGACAATACCGGCCTGGACGGACTGGATCTCTACTATGACAAATTGATCGGTGGCACGGACGGGCGGATAGTCATCGAACATGATGCCTGGGGACGAGAGATCCCAGAAGCGACCCACCAGTACATACCTCCCACCGATGGATCCGATCTGGTCTTGACCATCGATGAGACCATTCAATATATAGTGGAGCGGGAATTGGATAAAGCGGTTGAACTGCGGAAGCCGAAAGCCGCCTGCGCCATTGTAATGGATCCCAAGACTGGTGAAATATTGGCTCTGGCGTCCCGCCCCAACTTTGATCCCAACAACTATAATGAATACCCCGCCGCCAACCGGCGAAATTTTGCCGTCAACGACGCCTATGAGCCGGGATCAACCATGAAGATTGTAACGGCCTCGGCCGCTATGGAAGAGAACGTGGTGAGAGCCAATGATCGCTTTTATTGTCCCGGATACGTGAAGGTGGGAAAAGAGAGCATATCCTGTGCGGGGGGGAAGAGCCACGGCAGCATGAGCTTTCAGGAGGTTGTGGAGCATTCTTGCAATGTGGGCTTTATAAACATAGGCCTTAAACTTGGGCTCGACAAGTATTATCAATACCTGAAGGCTTTCGGCTTTGGACAGAAAACCGGAATTGACATCCCTGGAGAGGCCAGAGGCATTTTGGTGCCTCAATCCCGGGCTCAACAGATAGATCTGGCCACCATGTCAATGGGGCAGGCCAATGCGGTCACCCCCATTCAGCTCGTCACCGCTGCCTCTGCGGTCGCCAACGGTGGCAACCTGATGAAGCCGCACCTGTTGAAACAGGTTCTCACCGCGGACGGCAAAGTAAAGCAAAACGTTGAGCCCACCGTGGTGCGACGCGTCATATCCCAGGAAACGGCGAAAGAGTTATGTTTGATTTTGGAAGGAGTTGTGCAAAATGGTAGTGGGCAGAATGCCTTCATTGAGGGATACAGGGTTGCGGGCAAGACCGGCACCGCCCAGAAGATCAAGCCCGGCGGGGGCTATATGGAAAACGAGTACGTGGCCTCGTTTTTAGGCTTCGCTCCGGCTGACGATCCCCGCCTGGTCTGCCTGGTCGTGATTGATGCCCCCCAGGGCTACCCGTATTATGGCGGCTGGGTGGCGGCGCCGGTATTTCGCGAGATCATGGCCGACAGCCTGAGATACCTCAAAGTGCCTCGAACCGAGTTGCCTAAAAAAGATTCCGCAAGCAAGGCTGAGCAGCCCAAGAGTGTTTCCGTGCCGGATGTGATCAATCTTCCCATAGATGACGCCGTGCAAACCTTGCGCCGGTCGGGCTTGAATGCTCAGATACAGGGAGAAGGGGATTTGATATGGGGTCAGGTGCCCAAGGCCCACACCAGCGTCAAACATAATTCCCGGGTGATACTGTATCTGTCACCGGTAGAGCAGCAGAGCGGCAGCGGAAAGGTTACCGTCCCCGACTTGGAAGGCAAATCGATCAAAGAGGTGGCCGGACTGTTGTCGCGGCTGGGATTGCATCTGAGCCCTGAGGGATACGGCCTGGCCTTCAAGCAGACACCCCAGGCGGGAACCAGGGTGCCGGTCGGTTCCACCGTAAAAGTTGGTTTTCAGCCGTTGGAGTAATCCTTGAGGAGGTGTGAAAATGGCCAATCTTAAAGAGCTTCTGGCAGGGATAGAACACCAGGTGATTCGGGGTCATTACCAGCAGGAAATCACAGGTATTGAATATGACTCGCGCCGGATAGGACCGGGGGACGTTTTTGTCTGCATACCCGGAGCCAAGACGGACGGTCACAATTATGCCACGCAGGCGGCGGCCCAAGGTGCCGTGGCCCTGCTGGTCGAGAGGCCGGTGACGGGAGTTGAGGGTTGTACTGTAATTCAGGTGAGGAACACCCGTGAGATTTTGCCCTTGCTGGCTTCCCGCTTTTTTGAGCGGCCGTCTCAGTCGCTCCAGGTGGTCGGTGTTACCGGAACCAATGGCAAGACAACCACCACCCACCTGATCAAGGCCATCCTGGAGGAGGCGGGGTTTGCCACAGGCCTGGTTGGTACTCTGAACGCCAGTTTCCGGGACTACAAGGAAATACTGGCCAATACCACGCCGGAGTCTCTCGATCTGGAACGTTTTATGCGGCGGGTGGCCGATGAGGGCGGAAGTCACCTGGTGATGGAGGTTTCGTCGCATGCCCTGGATATGGGGCGGGTTAAAGAGATTCAGTTTGATACCGCGGTGTTTACCAACCTTACCCAGGATCACCTGGATTATCACCAGACCCTGGAGCGCTACCGCGATGCCAAGTTGAAGCTGTTCGCATCCATTGCACCCGCGGCCGGGCGTCTGGCTGTCATCAACCGTGACGACCCGCATGCCGGGAGTTTCATGGAGACTGCGCGGGTGAGGCAGATAAGCTACGGGATAAACAATCCGGCCGCAGTAAGAGCGTCCGGAGTCGAGATAACCGCCCGGGGTTCCAAGTTCACGGTTGTCTATGATGGGGGAGAAATGGAGGTTAGAACCAGACTGGCGGGTCTCTTCAATGTCTACAATTCTCTGGCCGCCATCGCGTTTGCGGTAGGGAAGGGGATTGAGCCGCAGGTAATCCAGTCCGCCCTGGTTAAGGTTCAGGGCGTTCCCGGACGTTTTGAGGCGGTGGATGAGGGGCAGGATTATACGGTTATTGTGGACTACGCCCACACCCCGGACGGACTGGAGAACATCCTGAAAACCGCCCGCCAGATTGCCGGCCGCAGGATAATTACGGTTTTCGGGGCAGGCGGGGACCGCGACCGGACCAAAAGGCCCTTGATGGGCGGCATCGCCGCCGAGTTGAGCGATTACAGCATTGTAACCTCCGACAACCCCAGGAGCGAGGATCCCCTGGCCATAATCGAAGACATCCTGGTTGGGGTCAGGAAACATAAAAACGCGGCGTACGCGGTGGTCCCCGATCGCCGGGAGGCGATCCGTCATGCCATCGACCTGGCCACGCGTGATGACATGGTGATCATCGCCGGGAAGGGACACGAGGATTACCAGATTATTAAGGGGAAGGTCTATCCCTTTGATGACCGGCTTGTGGCCCGGGAGTGCATAAGGGAGAAGGAGAGGCATGGATAAGTCGTTGCAGGAGGTAGCTCGGGTATTAGGCGGTCGCATCCAAGCCCCGGCGGGAGATATCAGGGTGACAGGGGTGGCAACGGATTCCAGGAAAGTCAAGCCCGGGGATCTCTTTGTTGCCCTGAGGGGAGAAAATCATGATGGTCATGAGTTTGCCTCCCAGGCCCTGGCGGCGGGGGCGGCCGGGGTTCTGGTGTCCAGGCACGTGGAGCAGGGTCCTTCAATTCAAGTTCCGGACACCCTATTCGCCCTGCAGGAGTTGGCGGCACACCACCGCGACCAGTTTGATATTCCAGTGATTGCGGTAACCGGGAGCGTGGGCAAGACCACCACCAAGGATCTTTTAGCCGCGTGTCTTGAAGGCAGTCTTTCCACCCTCAAAACCCCCGGTAATTACAACAATGAAATCGGGCTTCCCTTGACCCTGCTGGGCCTGGAACCGGGGCATCAGGCCTGCGTAATCGAACTTGCCATGCGGGGTCCGGGCGAGATTGCGGCCCTGGCCCGGATTGCCAAACCCACCGGGTGCATAATCGTTAATGTCGCTCCGGTCCATCTGGAGACCCTGGGAAGCCTTGAAAACATCGCCCGGGCCAAATGCGAAGTCCTCCCCTTCACCCGCGATTTTGCGGTGGTAAACGGGGACCTGCCGGAACTGCAGGAAGTTCCTTTTAACCTGGGAAGGATCTATCGCTTCGGTTTTAGCCCCGACTGTGACTGGCGGGTGAGGAGGGCATATTTCAGCGAGGGCGAAACCATATTTGAGATTGGCATCGGAGAACGAGAACTCAGGATTTCTTTACCCCTGCCCGCGGTCCATCTGGCCGAAAATGTTACGGCGGCGGTGGGAACGGCCCTGTTGCTCGGAATAGATTACAGCGACATCCGGCATCGTTTGATGCGCTTCGCCCCCTCTGCTGGTCGGCTGACAATAAAGTCCGCCGCCAATGGGGCGGCGATAATTGACGACACCTACAACGCCAATCCCGCCTCTATGAAAGCGGCCTTGCAGGTCTTGAGCGATTATTCCCCCGGAGGCCGCAAGATTGCGATTCTGGGGGACATGTTCGAACTGGGTCCCTACGAAATTGAAGGCCACCGCTCCGTCGGGCGAGCAGCGGCGGATCTCGGCATCGACATGCTGCTCACCGTCGGAGAACGTGGAGTTTACATAATGCAAGGGGCAGAGGAATCCGGGTTTAAAGGTACCCGGGCTCACTTTGCGACCAAACAGGATTTAATGAGTTGTTTGCGGGATGAAATTCTTCCCCAGGATGTGATCCTGGTCAAAGGCTCACGGGGGATGCGGATGGAGGAAATCGTTAAGGCTTTGCTGGACGCAAGCGCCGGTTAGCAGCCTGTGTGAGTAACCCTCTAAGGAGAATAAATATTCAGGCTTATACAGTGACTACATGTTCGGCGCCATGCAAGCGAGCGACGTTGTGCCGAGCCGGAGAGATATAGGCGAGGCACTCCCGGAGCGAGCGTCATGAAGCCGAATATGCATAGAAGGTATAATTATACGTTCTGAGCATACTCACACAAGCTGCTAGCTAAAGTCGTAGGGAGTAGAGGAACCATTTTTGATCGGCAAGGTTCCAATCAGGCATAAAAGTCTAATATATATGAGGGGAACTACCCAAGTATACTCAAGGAGGATGCCCTTTTGAACAACTACGTCACTACCTCGCTCATGGCACTGGGTATTGCTTTTCTTGCCGTCGCCGTTTTAGGACCGTTCCTGATCCCGATACTGGCGCGGTTGAAGGCCGGTCAGGTTATACGGAGCGACGGTCCGTCGCGGCACCTGGGTAAGGCAGGCACTCCCACCATGGGGGGCACCTTGATCATATCCGCCATCATCCTGGCCTCGCTGACCATGGCCGGGGACAGCCGGGAGGTGATCCTGTGCCTGGCAGCCACCGTGGCTTTTGGCCTGATCGGGTTCTGGGATGATTACATAAAAGTGGTGTTGCGAAGGTCCTTGGGACTCCGGGCCAGAGAGAAGCTGATCATGCAGCTTTTCTTCGGACTCCTGTTCTGCATATACCTGGTTTTCGGACTTTTCCGGGGAACGGAGATCGTGGTTCCCTTTACGGGATACGCCATCAACCTTGGTTACTGGTATTTTCCTTTTATTGTGGTGGTCTTCATGGCCACCACCAATGCGGTCAACCTGACGGACGGGCTGGATGGCCTGGCCGCGGGATCGACTTTTATCGTGGCCCTGGGGCTGATTTTGGTCTGCTTCATGACCGGTCATTCCGCTCTGGCGGTTTTTGCGGCCAGTCTGGCGGGAGCCTGTCTGGGGTTTCTGCTCTTTAATCGTTATCCGGCGCGGGTTTTCATGGGAGATACCGGCTCCATGGCCCTGGGCGGGGCTGTGGCCAGCATTGCCGCCCTGACAGGGGCGGAATTGGCTTTGATCGTGCTCGGTGGGCTTTACGCCATCGAAGCCCTCAGTGTAATCCTGCAGGTTATATCGTTCCAGGCTACCGGGAAGCGGATATTTCTCATGGCCCCGCTTCACCATCACTTCGAACTCAAGGGATGGGGGGAGCGCCGGGTGGTCCGGGTATTCTGGTTAATCGCCTTCCTCTTCGTTATTTTAGGACTTTGGGGCTTCAGAAACATCGGGGCCTGACAAACAGGAGATGCAGTTATGAATCTGAACGGGAAAAAAGTCCTGGTGGTAGGCATGGCCCGCAGCGGGTTGGCTGCCGCTGGGCTGCTTAAGCACCGCCGGGCGGTTGTGACCATCTACGACGGGAAGAATAACGAGGAACTAGCTACGGAAATCAAGTCGCTCCCCGCCGGGACCGAAATTGTGCTGGGTGACTACCAGACCTTGCTTCGGCGCGAGTTCGACCTGGTGGTGGCGAGTCCCGGGGTTCCTCTCGGAATGCCGCTGCTGGCGCATATGATCGCACAAGGGGTGCCGGTGGTCAGTGAGATTGAACTGGCCTACTGGGTTAAGAGCCCTGGGCTTCATTTCCTGGCAATCACCGGAACCAACGGAAAGACCACGACGACCGCCCTGGTGGCCGACATTGTACATCAGGCGGGAATCAGGTCGGTGGCGGCAGGTAATATCGGCCTGCCCCTGAGTCAGGTGGTTGAGGAAATGGAAACCGGAATGGTCGCCGTGGAGTGTTCAAGTTTTCAACTGGAGACGATTAAGGACTTTCACCCTCTGTGCAGCGGAATTCTCAATATAACACCGGATCATCTGGACCGTCATCTGACTATGGAGAACTATGCCGCCATCAAGTCCAGGATTTATGCCAATCAGGACACCCATGAGTTTACCATCCTTAACCTGGAGGATCCCTGGATCAGAGGTTTTCGACCCGGGTGCAGGGTCGGCTATTTTTCCACCGCCCGGGTGCTGGAGGAGGGCATATGGGTCGAAGAGGGAAAGATCAGGGTATCCCTGGGCGGAAAGACGGAATCGGTCTGCAGAGTGTCCGAAGTCAAGCTACGGGGGAAACACAACCTGGAGAATGTCCTGTGCGCGGTGGGCATCACCCGGGCGGCGGGGATCGGAGTTGAAGCCATACGGCATTCTCTCATGACCTTTGCGGGTGTAAGGCATCGGTTGCAGGAAGTGGGAAAGGTTGGCGGAGTGCTCTATGTCAACGATTCCAAGGGCACCAATCCTGACTCAACCATCAAGGCCTTGGAGTCTTTCACCGAACCTATAGTCCTTATCGCGGGTGGCCGGAACAAGGGGAGCGATTTCCGGCAACTGGCGAAGATCATAGCTCGCAAGGTCAAGGCCCTGGTATTACTTGGCGAGGCCCGGAGTATAATTAGACAAACCGTGGAAGAAACCGGTTTTAATAACATAGTCGAGGTCGACTCTATTCAGGATGCGGTCTTGGTCGCCCGTGATCTGGCCCAGCCGGGGGAGGTGGTTCTTCTTTCCCCGGCCTGCGCCAGCTGGGACATGTTCAAGGATTACGAGGAAAGAGGCGACCTTTTCTGCGAGGTTGTATCTTCATTGGGGGAGGGTGTTTAATGCGATTGAGGCAAGGCCCGCCGGATTTAATGCTGTTCCTGACCGTGATACTTTTGGTCTGCATCGGCTTGATCATGATTTTCAGCGCCAGCGCGGTCACTTCAGAGATCAAGTTCCACGATGCCTTTTATTTTCTGAAGAAGCAACTGATGTGGTCGGTCATCGGAGTCACGGTTATGCTGGTGGTGATGAGGATGAACTATCAGAAGCTGAGGGAACTGGCGGTGCCGGGCATGATATTTGCCCTGCTCTGCCTGGTTGCCGTCCTTATGCCCGGAATAGGCATGGACATCAAGGGTTCGGTCAGGCAGATTAACCTGGGGTTTACCAGTTTTACACCGTCCGAGCTGACTAAGCTCTGCACCGTGTTCTTTCTGGCATCAAGCCTGAGCGTGAATCTGGATAAGCTGAAGTCGTTTTCCCGGGGTCTCTTGCCCTACCTTGCTTTGATCGGAGTGATATGCGGTCTCATCATGCTTCAGCCTGATTTGGGCACCACTTTCACTATAGCTATTACCGCTTACCTTTTGTTGGCTATGGCGGGAGCCCGTGCCAGTCATCTGAGCCTTCTGGCTTTGGTGGGGGCGGTTGTGATCGGTCTGGCCATCTACCTGGAACCTTACCGAATGGTTCGTTTTATAGCCTTTTGGAATCCCTGGAAGTATGCTAGCGACCACGGGTTTCAAACCATACAATCCCTGTATGCCATCGGTTCGGGCGGCCTGTTCGGAATGGGTCTGGGCCAGAGTCGACAGAAATTCTTTTATCTCCCGGAACAGCACACCGATTTTATTTTTGCCATCCTGGGGGAAGAATTAGGCTATCTCGGAGTGATTGTGGTCCTTACCCTGTTTTTTATCTTCGCCTGGAGAGGATTCCGGGTGGCTTTGAAGGCCCCGGATGTCTTCGGCAGCCTTTTGGCGGCCGGCATCACCGCCATGATAACCGCCCAGGCGGCGGTCAACCTGGGGGTGGTTTCGGGATCGCTGCCGGTGACCGGGATCCCGTTACCATTTATCAGCTTCGGGGGGTCTTCGTTGATATTTACTCTGGCCGGGATTGGGCTTTTGCTTAACATATCCCGGTATGCCTATGATCGGTGAGGAGGATGGATTTTGAGGGTTATTATGACCGGTGGCGGTACCGGGGGCCACATATATCCGGCATTGGCCATCGCCCGGGGAATTATGAAAAGATGGCCACAAAGCAAGGCCATCTTCGTGGGAACCCGGGAGGGAATGGAGAACGATATTATTCCCGCAAACGGATTTGAACTGAGGACCATATCGGCCCAGGGCCTGGATAGGTCTTCTTTGCTTAAGGCGGTAAAATCGGCGCTTAAGGTTCCCGCGGGCTTCTGGCAGGCCCGGAACATTATCAAGGAATTCGGACCTGACCTGGTCGTCGGCACCGGGGGCTACGCATCATACCCGGTGGTTTTGGCAGCCACCGTTATGCATGTAAAGACGATAATCCACGAGCAGAACGCCTACCCGGGACTGGCCAACCGGGCCCTAGGCGGCAAAGTCGACCGGATCCTGCTCACTTTTCCGGGAGCGGAAGAGCATTTTCCGCCAGGCAGAACTCACCTCACCGGCCTGCCGGTCAGGCCTGAAATTGCCGCGGCCAGCCGCAGAGAGGCTGCCGCAGTGTTTGGCATCAGAGAGGACAGGTTTACCATTGCCGCCGTGGGCGGAAGCCGGGGTTCACTGCGGATTAATCAGGCTCTGGCGGGCATAGTGCCGAAATTGTCGGGACAAGGCATCCAGTTGCTATGGGTGACCGGGGAACAGCACTATGAGGCCATGCTGGAATCGGTATCGCAACCGGTGATGCCTGACAATGTCCGTGTATTTCCCTACCTGTTCAACATTGAGCTGGCACTGGCCGCGGCCGACCTGGTGATATGCAGGGCCGGGGCGGCCACTCTGTCGGAATTGGCGGTTCGCGGGGTTCCGGCGATACTGATACCTTATCCTTACGCGGCCGAAAATCACCAGGAAAAAAACGCCCGCTACCTGGAGAGTAAAGGCGCGGCCATGATGATCATCGATGAGTTCCTGGATGCGGACACCCTGGCCGCGAAGATTGACGAACTCTATAAGAATAAATTCAGACTCTTACGCATGGCGCAGATCATGAAGGAAGAGGGTAAGCCTCAGGCACTCGATTCCATACTTGATATAATACAAGAGGTGACAGGTGCGGACTGAATCGATGGCCCGGCAGGCAAGGCCTTCGTTCATCCTCCGGGTGGCCAAGCCCGGCCTGTTTTTACTTTAGTAACCACTTCTATTAGGTTTGCATAAGATACGGTGTGGCGACTACCCCGCATGCACCCTGCGAGAAGGAGATGAAACAGATTGGCCGTCAGCACAGAAAAGAAAATACATCTGGTGGGAATCGGCGGAGCCGGCATGAGCGGAATTGCCCGCATACTAAAGGAGATGGGCAAGGATATCACCGGATCTGACCTGAACAGCAGTGAGGTTACAAGTCGGCTGGAAAACCTGGGCATAACAGTTTTTACCGGTCATTCACCGCAGCATATCGATCGGGAAACGGATCTGGTGGTATTTTCCTCGGCCATACCTGATTCCAATCCGGAGATCGTGAAGGCATTCAAGTTGGGAATACCGGTAATGAAACGGGGAGAGATGCTGGCCTGCTTGGTCAACTCCTGCCGGGGGATCGCCATAGCCGGGGCTCATGGCAAAACCACCACTACCTCTATGATTGCCATGATCCTGGAGGAAGGCGGGTTGGATCCAAGTTTTATTATAGGAGGGGAACTGCAGGAATCGAGTCTGGGGGCCAAACTCGGCACGAGCGACTATTTTGTGGCTGAAGCTGATGAGAGCGACGCCTCCTTCCTCCAGCTACATCCCTATGTGGCGGTAGTGACCAATGTTGAGGACGACCATCTTGATTTCTACCGTTCCATAGACCGGTTAAACGACGCCTTCCGCCAGTTCGTTAGTCAGGTGAAGACTGGCGGATTCGCGATACTCTGCCATGATGATCCTTTTCTGCTCAAGCTGAAGGATCAATTCGGGCATCTCATCTACTACGGAAGTTCGCCCGACGCCGACTACTATTTTAAAGACCTGTCAACCAACGGTCGGGGATCATCTTTCGCGGTGTACCGCCACGACACCTGTCTGGGGACCTTGGAGTTAAGCATCCCAGGTCTACATAATGTGATGAATGCCCTGGCGGCGGTTGCTGTCGGAAGCGAACTGGGCATACCATTCGCAGCGATGAAGCAGACGCTGCAACGTTTTAAGGGTGCCAAGAGGCGTCTGCAATTGTTGGGGGAAGTTGGGGGTATAGTCATTATCGACGATTATGCACATCATCCAACGGAGATAGCGGCCACCATTAACGCGGTCCGCCAGTTTCACGATGGCAGGCTGACGGTGGTGTTTCAACCCCATCGCTATTCAAGAACTAGGCTTTTGGGAGAACAGTTTGGTGGAGCCTTCAAGGGTGTTGATCTGCTGATTGTAACCGATATTTACAGTGCCGGTGAGGAGGCTATACCCGGCATAGACGGGAATATCATCTGCCAATCGGCATTAAAACATGGTTGCACGGCACATTATATGCCTCAGAATGACGAAATAATCGAGTATCTGTTGAAAGAATCACGGCCAGGGGATGTGATCCTGTTCATGGGAGCCGGAGATATATGGAAGACCGGGGAGAAGATGAAGAAACTTCTGGAGGGCTTTCACCCGTCAGCATAGCTTGGCGGAGGTGGAGAATTGGATAGACTGGTAATCGGTGGGGGTACGAGATTACGCGGCCGGGTTAGAGTCAGCGGATCCAAGAACGCTACTCTCCCCATCATGGCCGCCTGTCTGTTGACGAACAAAGAGTGTGTACTGCACCAGGTCCCGGACCTGGACGACGTAAAGGTCATGGAGGAGGTCCTGAGCAGCTTAGGAGCCCGGATTAAGAGAGAAAACGGCACTTTGATCATCAATCCCGAAAACATCACTTCTTATGAGCTTCCCGAACATATGAGCCGCAAAATGAGAGCCTCCAATCTGGTGATGGGAGCTCTCCTGGGGAGATTCGGCAAGGCCAGGGTCTCCTATCCGGGGGGGTGTGCTATCGGACAGCGCCCCATGGATATTCACATCAAGGGGTTTCGGGAGCTGGGCTACAGGGTAACTGAGGCCTACGGTTATATCGAGGGGTATGCGGCTGAGTATCCGCATTGTGACATAGTGCTTGATTTTCCCAGCGTGGGGGCCACGGAAAATCTGATGATGGCAGCTGTTATCTCCAATCGCACCACGGTTATCCGCAACGCCGCTCGAGAGCCGGAAATTGTTGACCTGCAAAATTTTCTCAATCGGATGGGGGCCAAGATCCGTGGCGCCGGTCTGGATGTAATCAGGATTGAAGGCGTCCGGTCACTTCATGGGGTGGAACATGAGGTTATCCCTGACCGCATCGAGGCCGGCACGTTCATGGCGATGGCTGCCTCTTCCGGGGGAGATATCATTGTGGAAAATGTCCTGCCGGAACACCTGGGCCCGATTACGGCCAAGATTCGCGAAGTCGGAGCCGAGGTTATCGGCTGTAACGGCAATGCCTTGAGAGTATTGGGTAACCGCAAACTGGGACCGGTAGATATAAAAACCATGCCTTATCCCGGATTTCCTACCGACATGCAGCCGCAGATGATGGCATTATTAAGCGGGGTTGAGGGCACCAGCGTAATTGTGGAAACGATATTTGAGAACCGGTTCATGCATGCAAACGAGTTGAGGCGAATGGGAGCGGACATCAAGGTTGAAGGCCGGGTGGCTATTGTCAAAGGCAAGCGCCGGTTGCACGGAGCGACGGTTGAAGCCACCGATCTCAGAGCCGGAGCGGCATTGATAGTGGCTGCGGTTGGAGGCTCAGGCGAAACCATAATTGATAACACCCATCATATTTACCGCGGCTACGAGAGGATTGAGGAGAAGTTGCAGTCACTGGGAGTGAATGCCCGCCGAATCACCGTCTAGCTATGGAGACGGAATCGGGGGAGCGAGAAGGCGGGACAATTCCGAGTCCACTTTGAGAACGAAGCATTATATGTCACTTCAACCCCCTGGATATTTCTGATATAATTCTTTTAATGCTTACAAGGGGAGAGCACATGACAAAGCGGAGGGAGGTAAACAGAAGCGGCAGCACCAGAAGCGGCAGCACCAGAAGCGGAAAGGGTTTACTTGTCTTCCTCTTGTTGTGTCTGACGATTCTTGTTGCCTCTTACTATTTTCTGCACAGCTCCATCTTTTTCATCGACAGGGTGTCAGTAACCGGGAATCATGATGTGCCGGCCCAGGAGATTATTGATTTGTCAGGCATAAGCGTGGGGCGGAACATCTTTGAATTCAGGACCAAGGCCAGCGCCAGGTCAATTATGATTAACCCCAGGATAAAAGAGGTTAACATAAAACGGCACCTGCCAGGCGAGGTTCGGATTGAGGTGGTGGAGCGAAAGCCCTGGGCGGTGGTTATCAATAAAAACGCGGTCCTGGTAATCGACGCGGAAGGAGT
>ENA-UOYA01001213-UOYA01001213.1-activated-sludge-metagenome-genome-assembly--contig:-NODE-1213-length-28641-cov-7.336808_pt1 | contig 28641 bp, 23 predicted proteins | sample MGYA00238163_ERZ764804 | MGnify/ENA primary metagenome ERZ764804 (study PRJEB28919, sample SAMN05720223) | activated sludge metagenome | isolation source: Anaerobic digester | place: Hong Kong... | reverse complement strand
CCGTGCGCGCGCGCGGCATCGAAATCACCACCAGCGTGAGTTCCACCGGCCCCACTGGCGTCGAGATGGAGGCAATCACCGCCGCCGCCGTCGCCGCGCTCACCGTGTACGACATGACTAAGGCGCTCGACAAGGGCATCGAAATCCGTGAGATCGTCTTGCTCGAAAAGACCGGCGGCAAGAGCGGCAGCTACCGCCGCGCGACGTCGGGGAGGAAGAAATGATCCGTGCCGCGGTGCTTACCATCAGCGATTCCTCTTTTGCCGGGCAGCGCGCCGACGCAAGCGGCCCGGCAGTGAAGAGCCGGCTCGAACAACTGGGCTGGGACGTGGCCATCACGGAGACCCTGCCCGACGAACAGGACCAGATTTCCGCACGGCTGCGGACACTGGCTGCGTTCGGCGAAATCCAGGTTGTTATCACCACTGGCGGCACCGGCATCGCCGCGCGCGATGTGACGCCGGAGGCCACGCGCGAGGTGCTGGACCGGGAAATTCCGGGCCTGGCTGAACGCATACGCGCCGAAGGCTGCCGGAAGACACCGATGGCCGCGCTCAGCCGCGCGGTGGCTGGGATCGCCGGAAAGTCGCTTATCATCAACCTGCCGGGGTCCCCCCGCGCTGCCGTCGAATCATTAGATGCTATCGTGGAATTAGTTCCCCACATGTTGGAACTCCTGGCGGGGAGGACCAGCCACGGCTAAGGCGGGAAACGCCGGACCGGGCCACGGCGTCCACTTTATTGACAGCCATGAAGCCATTCTTATGGATATTGTTCGCCGGCACGATGCTGCTGGCGCAGGAAACTCAGCCCACTACTCCGTTCAAAACCACCGTGAACGTCGTGGTGGCGCCCACCGTCGTCACCGACAGCAGCGGTAACTTCATCAACGGCTTGCAGCCGCAGGAGTTCCGGCTTTACGACAACGAATCGCTCCAGAACATCAAAGTTGAGGTGAGCTACATCCCCATCTCATTGGTGGTGGCGATTCAGGCGAACGCCGGGGCCGAGCCGGTGCTGGACAAGATCAAAACCATCGGACCGCTCATTGAAGGATTGATCGCCGGCGAACAGGGCGAGGTGGCTGTGCTCGCCTTCGACCATCGCCTCCGCGTGATGCAGGACTTCACCAACGACGGCAAGAAAGTCACCGACGCGATCAAGAAGATCAACGCCGGCAGCACAACCAGCCGCGTAGTGGATGCCGTCGGAGAGAGCGTGCGAATGTTGCGGCGCCGTCCGGCGGACCGGCGGCGCGTGATCCTGCTCATCGCCGAGACGCGCGACGGGGGTAGCGAGGGGCATGTGCGCGAGGTGATGACCGAGGCGCAGATCAACAACATACAGGCCTACACCGTGAACATCAACCGCATGGTGACCACCTTGCTGGGCAAGCCGCAGCCGCCGCGGCCCGACGCCATCCCGACCGCCGCCCGAACGCTGCCGCCGGGAGCTGCGGTTACTCCGACCACCGTGGCGGCTTTCGGCGGAGCCGGCATGTACGGCAACTACATCCCGATGTTCGTGGAGATCTTCAAACAGGTGAAGGGCATCTTTGTGGCCAATCCGGCGGAAGTCCTCACCAGCTACACGGGAGGTAGGGAGTACTCCTTCAGCTCAAAACGGGGATTGGAGGATGCCCTGGCAAAGATCGGCGGCGAGCTGCACGCCCAGTACATCATCAGCTACAGTCCGAATAACAAGTTGGAAGGCGGCTTCCACAACATCCGCGTCGTGGTCACGAGCAACCCGAAGGCCAGGGTGAGGACGCGGCCGGGTTACTGGATGGCCGCCGTCCCCGATTAAGAGCTTCAGCCGGCCCGGACGCTAGCTTCGCCTGCCCGCGCGGCGCCATACCCCCAGCCCGAGCATCAATCCGCCGCTCACCATCAGCAACCACGAGCCTGGTTCCGGCACGCCGGAACCCACGGTGTCCGGCACGGCGATGTAGTAGCTGGCGTTGTTATATGTGTCGTGACCTGCCAAGCCCTGGTTGTAAGCGTAATTCCAAATACCCGTACCACCGCCAGCCACGCCGTCTTTGGCATAGAAATCGCCCCACATCGGCGCACGGAGCGAGTCGAAACTGATCATGCCAACGCCACCTGGCATAGCGTCGAATTTGACGCCAGTGATCGAAGCTCCAGCGGGGAAACCTGGCTGTCCCGGATTGCCACCAAACGTCCCGAAAAACAGTTGCGGTATGTCGACCAAGTCGTAGGCCGCGTTGTAAACGCATTGGCTGCCAGCTGTGCAGTTGTCGCTCAGATCGAACACTACGTGGCTCAAGGCCTTTCCCGACAGACCGCCGAACGTGTATTCGTAATGGTACACACCTGCTTCCAGAACAATATTCCAACTGATAGAGAAGTTATCCCAGAGTCCGTTGCCCACCATGCCGGCTGACGGGGCCGAGCGGGTACCGGTCCACTCAGACTCGCTCACCGTGCTTCCGTACACCGATAAAGGGGTCGCGGCACACGTTGACACAAGTAAGAGCGATAGGGCCGCCGCCATCAAGTAGTTCTTGGGCACAGTCAAACGCTTTCTCCTCCTCCTCAAATCTAAGCAGCGGTCCTGTACGGAGCCATGGCTTGCTGGTACTGGAACTAGCTCAATGAGTCCTAGGAATGCGGCCGCAAAAGCGTTCTAGTACTATGTGCTGTACGGTGGGCGCGGTCCCGTCGCGGGGCGAATCCATCGCGGAAACGAAGGTTCGCTACCAGGTTGCGTACCAGCTTCTCGATGTTGTCTCGCGCCGCGCGGTGGGAAGCCAATGGCTCGCCCGCGGGATCGGCCACTTGCCACTCCAGCAGGGTGCCCGCGCCGGCGAAGGCCATGGACCGGCCGGTCATGTTTACGACTAGATCGAAAGCCGACAAGTCATAGCCCGAAACGAGGCGCGGCGCGCGTTTCCTGATGGGGATGTTCTTCTCAGCCATGGCGCGGCGGCTGAGGCTGGAAATCCCCCGGGATGGGAGAATGCCGGCGCTGTGGGCAACCAGGATGTCCCCGCCGAAGGAGCGGGCAAAAGCCTCCGCCATAGGGCTGCGGCAGGAGTTTCCCAGGCACACGAAGAGGACGCGGCGACGGCCTCTCCGGCGCCGCCAGACTTCGAGCCAGCGCAAGATTCCCAAGGGAATAAGTGAGTTCGCGCGCCTGGAATTCTCCCGCCGGATCGCGGCTAGGATTCGGTGCGGAAGTGCAGCGCGGCGCAGCTTACCATGCTTTCCCCGTCGATATTCCACTGCTGGTAAGCGGCCACGGCGGCCCGCACCCGCGGCACGGCTTTCAGGAAGAGGTAAAGAGAACTCGCTCCGCACCACTTCAGGTCATCGCGCGACTCCGTGAGCTGACGCCAGAACCCGGCGGCGTCGCCCGCGCAGATGCGGTCCAGGCAGGCATGGTCCAGGGCTTCTACCCGCCTCGCTGGCTCTTCCGCCGCCTGGACGGCGAATTCGTCGCCGTAGCGGCGCCCCACGTGCGCCAAGTCGATGCCCAGCACCCAGAACAGGTGTTCCGCCTCGCGCTCGGCCAATCCGGCCAGCACCTCAAACACTCGTTGCACGCCGGGGGCATCCTCGGGCACTCCGTCCTTGCCCCGTCCGCAGGAGAAGGGGCCCACCAGGATGGGAAGGATGCGGACGCCGGCTCCGAACAAATGCTGGAGGAAGAGAACCTGGAACTCGATGGAATGCTCCGTGCTGTGGCAATAGTCTTCCAGTTCCGCGCCTGAGCCGCAATCCGCCGCCAGACGCTCGACCAATCCGGCTTCGGTGGCCGCAGTTCCCAACGGCGTAACGAAAGGCTTCCGCGTAAGCCCGAGCCTGTCGGGCTCGCCCGCATGGGAGGTGCCCAGGATGACGAAGATTCTATCTCGATATTCCGGTGAAACCGCGCCGTAGGCCGCGCGGTAACAATCCGAGGCGCCGTCAAAGCTCGCATGCGGCGCCGCAATGCCAGCGAGTGGCCGCGCTGGCCCGCCGTGTGAGGCACTACCATCGAGATAGCCGTCCAGCATCCGGCGGAGTTCGCCCGCGTCTTCCGGATAGGACTCGCCCGCATGGGCCGGTTCACGTACGCCCGCCTCGGCAAACTCCTGGCGGCACCTGCGGCGCGCCTCCTCGTAAGTCTCGTCTTCCAGAAACGCCGCGTCGGCAAGGGCCCGCGCCAGGCTGTCCCCGGCCTCGCCCGCCCGGACGTCGCCGGTCAGACGCACCAGGAACTGGTGCAGGTCCAGGTCGCTCGATTGGGCGTCAAACAGCCGCAGGCACTCGACCAGGAACGGTGGAATGATGAGCGTGGCCGTCGAGTATCGGTACGGATCGCGGATCAGCAGACCCGGCCGATCCGGAACCGGCGACGGCAGGAATTCCAAATCCATTCGCAGCCGGGGCAATATCCGCGCCATATTTTCATCATAGCTGTCCCGGCGTTTCCATTTTCTGACGTGCGCGGTTAGGATAAGCTCTATGACCTCTCGCCTTGCCCAGATGACAGCCCTCGCGGCGGCTCTCGTGTTCCCCCGCGTGCCGGCGCCGGCACAGACCTTCAATGGCTCCGCTACCCTGGACGAAGCGATCGAGCAAGCCATCACGGACAACCAGATTCCCGGCGCAGTGCTCCTGGTGGCCCACAAGGGGCAGGTCCTGCACCGCAAGGCCTACGGCGCGCGCGCACTCGTGCCGGTCCGGGAGGAGATGACGCTGGACACCATCTTTGACGCCGCCTCGCTCACCAAGGTAGTGGCCACGACGAGCGCCGTTCTCAAGCTGGTCGAGAAGGGCAAGATCCGCCTCAACGACCGCGTCACAACATACCTGCCCAAATTCCAGGGAGGCAAGAGCGAGATCACGATCCGATTGCTGTTGACTCACTTCTCCGGCCTCCGGCCTGATCTCGACCTCGTCCCGGCGTGGAGCGGCTATGAGACCGGCGTCCAGAAAGCGCTGGCAGACGTACCGGTGGCGCAGCCGGGGGAGCGCTTCATCTATAGCGATATCAATTTCATCCTGCTCGGGGAAATCGTGCGTAAAATAAGCGGCCGGCCGCTCGACGAATTTGTCCGCGATCAGGTCTTCGCACCGCTGGGAATGACCGAAACCATGTTCCGCCCACCAGCCGAACTCCGCCCGCGCATTGCGCCGACCGAGTGGCTCAAGGGCGAAGAAGCGCCGCTGCGCGGCATTGTGCACGATGAAACCACGCGTTTCATGGGCGGAGTGGCAGGCCACGCGGGCCTGTTCACCACGGCTGACGACCTGCTGAAGTTCGCGGAGATGATGCTGGGAATGGGCGAACGCAAGGGAGTGCGGATTTTCAGCCCTCTGGGGGTTCGCAAGTTCACCTCGCCCGCCTCGCCCGCCGATCAGCCCATACTGCGCGGCCTGGGCTGGGACATCGATTCGCCCTTTTCCGGCAACCGCGGCGACCTGTTTCCGATCGGCTCTTACGGCCACACCGGATTCACGGGAACATCGTTGTGGATCGACCCGGCAACTCAGACGGTCGTGATCCTGCTCAGCAACGGTGTGCACCCCACACGGAGGCCAGCCACCACCCCGCTGCGAGGCAAGGTGGCCACAATAACCGCCGCCGCCCTGGGTATCGATGCACCTGGGGTAGCGATCACGGGTTACAACGAGACCCTGGCGGGGGCGGGCGTTCATCGCAATGTGGCCCGCACGGCCGAAGTGCTTACCGGTCTGGATGTCCTGGCCGCCCGGAAATTCGAGACGCTGACGGGAAAGCGCGTGGGTCTCGTCACCAACCAGACGGGCCTGGCCCGCGACGGGCGGCGAAACCTGGACTTGATGCTCGCCAGCGGTGTGAAGGTGACTGCCCTGTTTTCCCCGGAACACGGCATCGCCGGAACGCTGGATCAGGAGCACATCGCAAATGCCACCGACACAGCCACAAGAATCCCGGTGTACAGCCTTTATTCGGGCAAGTCCCGGCGGCCGACGGCCAAAATGTTGAAGAATGTGGACGTTCTGGTCTTCGACATTCAGGACGTAGGCGCGCGCTTCTATACCTACATTTCCACCATGGTCTATGCGATGGAGGAGGCCGCGAAACGCAGGATCCGGTTCATTGTTCTTGATCGCCCGAACCCCATTACGGGAGTCCACGTTGAAGGGCCGATGCTCGAATCCGGGCTGGAATCCTTCGTCGGCTGCTTCCCCATGCCGGTGCGACACGGCATGACGGTGGGCGAACTGGCGCGCATGTATGCGGGGGAGAAGAAGCTGAAGCTGGACCTGGAGGTGGTGGCCATGAAAGGCTGGCAGCGCGGCGATTGGCTGGACTCGACGGGCCTCGCGTGGGTGAATCCCAGCCCCAACCTCCGCAGCCTGAACGCAGCCCTGCTCTATCCTGGAGTGGCGTTGTTGGAATACTCCACGAATTACTCGGTGGGGCGAGGAACCGACGCCCCCTTCGAGCAGTTGGGGGCCGATTGGATCAAGGGACCGGAACTGGCTGCGTATCTCAACCGCAGGTTGATACCCGGCGTGCGCGCATACCCAACGCGTTTTACGCCTTCCAGTTCAAACTTCGCCGGCAAGGAAATAGAGGGAATCCGGCTGGTGATTACCAACCGTGAGTCATTCAATAGCACTCGCTTCGGCTTGGAACTCGCTGCTGCTCTGGAGAAGCTTTACCCAGGCAAGATCCAGCTTGCGGCCAACGAGAGGCTGATTGCAAACCGGAGAATTATCAAGCAGATGGAGGCTGGGCGCGACCCGCGACTGATCGCACTTGAACAGGACGAGGAAATAAAGACGTTCCTCGCCCGGCGCGAGCAGCACCTTCTCTACAAGTGAAACCGGGGGCGAACAGGCTTGCCCCCGGCTTTAACTTTACGCGGCTGCGGTCTTGGTGGCCGGGGCTTTCCCCTTAACTGCGGGCGCCGGCGGGTGGTTCTTCTTTCGGATCTCCGCCAGCCAGGCGGGCGGCCGCCCCCGGCGCCTGCCACGGCCCTGTACTAAATGTTCCAGAGTCAGGATGGCTTCGTCGATTTGCTCCCGCTCCTGCCTCAATTCCTCGAGAATCTTTGTGATATCCATGCAAGCTCCAAGAGAGTTGCGCTGTCGGATGCCGCCCGTTCCACTTTCGGAACGCTCTTGCGGTCATCATCAGCTTTCCCATTTGTTGTTTTACCCCAAGTTGGAGCGCTTTTCAAGAGTCTTGTTCTGTTTTCAGAACAAAAAAGTGAAAATCTAGCATTTCGGGGGGGCAATCGGAAACGCTTCCCGCCCCGAAACGGCGGCGCCGGGCGCAGCGGACGGCTTCTTTCAGGCCATTTTGCGGCGTTTCCACCGCAAATAGAACGGGATTCCAGCCACAATGAACGTCAGGCCGAGCAGCGACTCGCGAGGTGACTTGATTAAAGTTGACAAAACCAAGCCTGCCGCCATAAGAACGAACAGGGCCGGCAGTACCGGATAACCGGGCGTGCGGTAAGGACGGGGGATTTCGGGCCTCTTACGGCGCAGAACGATCACCGAAGCCGCGGTCATGCCGTACAGAATCCAATTGGCGAAAATCACGTAAGTGAACAACTGCTCATAACGTCCGCTCAACACGAGCAAGGCGCTCCAACCGCTCATCAGAAGGATCGAAACAGAGGGGGAATGATACGCGGGATGGACTTTGCCGGCCGCCTTGAAGAACAGCCCGTCGCGCGCCATCGCGTAGGGCACGCGCGCGCCGGAGAGGATCGAGCCGTTCAGGGCCGCGAAAATCGAGATCATGGCGGCGACGCTCACGGCCGCTGCGCCGGGAGCGCCCAGAATACGCGCCATCATAGCGGCGGCGACGCGGTTGGTGCCGGCCACCTCGCCCGGCGAAAGGATCCGGAAATAGGCCAGATTCGTGGCCAGATAAAGCGCCACGACGACGACCGTCCCCACGATAAGGCTTGGCGGCAGGTTGCGCTGGGGATCTCGCACCTCACCGGACACCATCGTCAGGTTGTTCCACCCGTCATAGGCCCACAATGCGGCCACCAGGGCGGCGAAGAATCCGGCCCATCCTCCTGTAGCCGCCACCGCGCCGCTCGCCGCCGCTCGCTGGGGAAGGGGCGCCAGCAAGCCCACTCCGATGGTGCCCGCGATCAGCGCTACTTTCACGATTGTGACGGTAATCTGGAGCCCCGATCCGACCTTCAAGCCGAAGTAATTGACCAGCCCCAGCAACAGGATCACGACGATGGCCAGCAATTGACCATAGCGGATTTCCAACGGCCCGCCTTCCGGCCCGATGGGCAGCGGTACCGCGCAGAGGACTCCTTCGAGCGACGGACGGAAATTCGCCAGATAATAGAAAAACGCCGTGGCAAGCGTAGCCACGGAGCCGCTTTTGGCCACCCACATCTGCGTCCAGCCGTATACGAATCCCCAAAACGGCCCGTAAGCCTCCCGCAGATAGATGTACTCTCCGCCGGCTTCAGGCATGGCGGTCGAGAGTTCGGCATAGGCGAGGGCTCCGGCAAGCGCGAGCAGGCCGCCGGCGATCCACACGGCGAAGACCATGACGGGCGTCCCGACCTGCTTGATCATGGCGGTAGGGACCAGGAAGATGCCGCTCCCGATGATGGTTCCTACCACGATGGATGAAGCGCCCCACAAACCGAGTTCGCGCCGCAGTCCCTCGCCAGGCTCGCGCGACTCACTCACTGCACCTTCTCCATACGAAGCTCGCTGCGAAACCCGTGGACCATGTGACCAGCGTTCCAATCAGCACGTACCAGGTCCAGGCGATGGAGGTTTCCAGCTTCACGTAAAGCATGACGAATAGCCCCGCCACCATACCGGTCATGGCCGCGGCCTCGCCCACTCGCCGGGTGAGCAAACCTAACAGGAACACGCCGAGCAGCGAGCCGTAAAGGACACTGGAGATGGAAAGGCCGGCCTCCAGCACCGAACCCCAGCGCCGGGCCAGTAGTCCGATGCAGAACAGCACGGCACCCCAGCCGACAGTCGTCCAACGCGCCCATTTCAAGAACTGGGATTCGGTCCGCTGCAACCCGCGCGCGGTCACAAGTGGACGCAGGAAATCCATGATCGTGGTGGAAGCCAGCGAATTGAGTGCCGCACTCAAGTTCGACATGGCGGCCGCCAGGATAGCCGCGATAACCAACCCTGCCACGCCCGGGGGCAGGTATCGCCAGATGAATTCCGGATAGATGCGGTCGGGCGGTTGCGGCGCGGCATGCCGGGTGAGCCCGTAATGGACGTAAAGCATCACCCCGATCACCAGGAACAGCGTGAATTGGAAGAGAATCACCACCCAGCTGGCCAGCAGCGCCGCGCGGCTCTCGCCCTGGCTACGCGCGGCTAGCAGCCGCTGCACCATGAGCTGCTCGGTGCCGTGGCTCGCCGTGGTGAGGAAGCAGCCGCCCAAAACCCCGGCCCAGAACGAATAGGTGCGCGAGAAGAATTCGGCGGTCATTTCGAGGCGGAAATCGAACACCTGAAACTTGCCGGCCGCCGAGGCGATGCCGGCCACCGTGGCCCATCCTCCTGGGATTGTCGCCAGGATGGCGAAGCAGCTCACGATGGCGCCGGCGATATACAGGAACATCTGCACAACGTCGGTCCAGATTACGGCCGTCATTCCGCCTTCAAACGTGTAGAAGAGCGTCAGGCAGACGATCAGGGCGATGGAGGCGGTTTCGCCGGTGCCCAGGATGATGGAAATGACGATGGAAATGGCGAACACGCGCACGCCCTCGGCCAACGCCCGCAAGAGCAGAAAAGTCCCGGCGGTGAGTTTGCGAATCCGGTCGCCGAAGCGAATCCGCATCAACTCATAAGCCGTGTACATCTCACCGCGGAAGTAGTGCGGCAGGAAGAGCCACGAAACCACCAGGCGCGCCAGCAGATAACCGAATACGACCTGAAGGAATCCGAAATTCCCGCTAAAAGCCAGAGCCGGCGTGCCGATCACCGTGAGGGTGCTGGTTTCCGCCGAGACAATGGAGAACGCGATGGCCCACCAGGGCGCGCTTCGCCCCCCGAGGAAGAAGTCGCGGAGATTATGCTGCGAGCGGCCGAACCGGGCACCGAACCAGGTGATTCCCGCCAGGTAGAGCACGACGACCGCCAAGTCCACAAATCGCATAGGAAAAGGGGATTCTAGCACAGGCGGCAGAGCACGAACCGGCCCCTGCGCGCGGGAACTTGCGTTTCGCCGGCGGCGTCTAAAAGGCCAGCGGAGGAGGAGTTCGGAAAGGCCCTTGCACCGCTTGCTTTAATTCAGATATACTCCGCAATTGCACACCGGGTGAGGCCAGGCGGTGGAACGAGGCTACTTGCCGAAGTTGCGGCGGCCCGGATTCACCTTGTTTAGGCGTGGCAAGAAAACGCACAGATCAGGAGGCACATAGTGCTGGTTCGAACTTGGAAAATTGTAGCGGCGAACGCATTGGTGGCGGTGCTCGGCATCGGCACTGCCTGGTGTCAGGCTCCCAAGAAGGAGGTAAAGGATCGGGCCGAGTACGACCTGTTCATGAGCGTCACGAAGGAGACCAACGACGCCAAGCGACTGGAGTACTTGAACACCTGGAAAGAGAAGTACCCGGACTCGGCCTTCAAGGAGGAGCGCCTGCAGTACTTCCTGAACACCTACAAGAATCTGAACAAGGGCGCAAATATGTTGGAAACCGCCAAAGAGATGACTGCGATGGACCCCAAGAACCTGATGGGGCTCTATTGGCAGACGGTGCTTACCGTCACTTTGGCGGACACATCTCCCGACGCGTTGGCCGCCGGCGAAAAAGCGGCCAACAGTCTTATCGCCTGCATTGACACCGGCAAGCCGGCCGGCGCCACCGAGGAAGCGTGGCAGAAGGAAAAGAAGACGCTCGAGAGCGTCGCCCATACCACACTCGGCTGGGTAGCCATGCAGCGCAAGCAAAGCGAGGCGGCCGAAAAGAGTTTCGCCAAATCTCTGGAATACAACCCCAACAACGCGCAGGTGGCCTATTGGATGGGGGCGACGATTCTGGCGCAACGGAAGGGTGAACGCCAGGCCGAAGCGCTGTTCTACTTCGCGCGCGCGGCTGCCATGACCGGACCGGGCGCACTGACTGGGCCGGTGAAGCAAACGGCCGAACAGTATTTCACGAAGCTCTACACGACCTATCACGGCGACGCTTCGGGCATCGACGAAGTCAAGAATTACGCAGCCGCCAATACTAAACCGGGCCCGGATTTCAAGCTATTGAGTAAACTGGAGATCCAGAGCCAGAAGGACCAAGAGTTCGCCAAGCAGAATCCGCAGTTGGCTTTGTGGATGCGCGTGAAGACTGAACTGGCGGCGGCGAACGGCGAGCAGTACTTTGCCGAACACGTCAAGGACACGGCGCTTCCCCCGCTCAAGGGCCGGATCGTTTCGCACAAGCCCGCGAAGTTCCCCAAGGAGATCGTGGTAGGCATCGAGAAAGCCGACGTTGCGGAAATCACGTTGAAACTCGAGAATCCGCCCAAAGGCGCCGTAAAGGCCGATCCGGGCACCGAGATCGAGTTTGAAGGCACGCCGGTTGCTTTCACACGCGAGCCCTTCAACCTGACGGTAGAAGTCGAGCCCGCGAAGCTAAAGGGCTGGCCCGCTCCGCCGCCTCCTGCCAAGAAGGCCGTAGTCGCCAAGAAGAAGGTCGCCAAGAAGAAGTAGCCGCCTGGGCGGCTTGCCACGCTCAAAGCCCGCTACAGGGACGAGTCAAACGTCCCGGCGGGCTTTTCTGTTTTCAGAAGGAGCGCACCTCGCCTACATCTTGTAACGGCCGAGATCCTCGTCGTTGAGGTTTTCGAGCCAGCGGCGCAATTCCTCGCTCGTGACCTTGTCAGAGGCCGAACCGGTGGCCTTGGATGTCTTCAGGACCGTCTCTTCGACGTAGATGGGGCAATCCAGGCGCAGGGCGAGAGCCAAGGCATCGCTGGGGCGCGAATCGATGCTGATGAGTTCCCCATTGCGCTCCAGCCAGATCAAAGCGTAAAAAGTGTCGTCCTTCAGTTCGTTGACGACTACCTTCCGCACTCCTGTTTCGAGGCCCATCAAAAGGTTCTTGATGAGATCGTGCGTCATGGGCCTCGGCGTCGAAACCTTCTCGATCTCGAGCGCGATGGCGTTGGCCTCGAACACGCCGACCCAGATGGGGAGGATGGTGCTGCCGTTGACGTCCTTGAGGATGACAATCGGCATATTAGTAACCGGGTCCATCATAAGGCCCCGGATTTTCATTTCGATTTCCATCGCCGTCCCTTATACCATTAGAGCAGATCCACGCTCTCACCAGCCAGTGAGTTGGCTCCCGCCCGGGTGACCCGTACCCGGGCGTACCCGCCGGGGCGCGGCGAGCCGGCACCAGCCCCGTGGATGAAGTTCAAGACGCGGTTGTCCAGGGTGCGGCCGATCCATTGGCTGGTGGCCTTATTGTAACCCTCCACCATTACCTCTTCGATCCCGCCCACTAGTTCCGCGTTCCGCCGGATCTGTATGGCGCGCTGCTTCTCCTGCAGCGTGGTGAGCCGTGCGCCGCTCTCCGCATCCGGCACTTGGCCGTCCAGAGCCAGTGCCGCCGTGTTGGGGCGCGGCGAATACTTGAAGCTGAACATCGAATCGTATTGGACCAGGTCGACCAGCGAGAGGGTTTCGGCGAAGTCGGCCTCGGTTTCGCCCGGAAAACCCACAATCATGTCGGTGGAGATGGCGATCCGGCGGCGGGCGTCCTTGATCCAGCCGATGCGCTCGAGATACTCATCGCGGGTGTATTGGCGCCGCATCCGGCCGAGCACGCGCGTGGAACCCGACTGCACGGGCAGGTGAACGTGGTTCGCCAGCACGGGATTCGCGTCGATGACGTCGACGATGTCCTTTCCAAAATCGCGCGGATGCGACGTGGTGAACCGGACGCGCCGCAGGCCGGGTGTGCGAGCGACGGCGTCGAGCAGTTCCGCGAAGCCGCTGACGGTCCCCGACGGATCGGCATAGCTGTTCACGTTCTGCCCCAGAAGCTGAATCTCGGTGCAGCCGCCGTCAGCCAGGCGCGCAGCTTCTTCCAGCACCGAGCGCGCCGTGCGGCTGCGCTCCGGCCCGCGCGTGAACGGCACCACGCAGTAGGCGCAGTCCTTGCTGCACCCTTCCATGATGGTGATGTAGGCGCGGTGAGGATTGTTCCGGCGAGTGTAAGGCGTCTCGAAGGTCTCTTCGGTACTGGTAGAGAGCCCGGTGAGGCGATGACCTCCGTTCTCAAGCTGGGTAAGGAGTTCCGGCAGGCGGTTGTAGCTCGCCGACCCGCAAACCAGGCCGACGTAAGGCGCGCGCTCGAAGATCCGTTCGCCTTCCTGCTGCGCCACGCAGCCCAACACGGCGAACATCCTGCCCTGCCCGCCGTCCCGTTTGAACTGCTGCAGACGGCTGTAAACCTTTCGCTCAGCCTTATCCCGCACACTGCAGGTGTTGTACACGATCAAATCGGCGTTATCTACCGTGTCTACTTCCTGATAGCCGCGCGCGGCGAGCACACCGCAGACCTTCTCGGAATCGTGCACATTCATCTGGCAGCCGAAGGTCTCGATGTAGAAAGTCCGCATGGAGGGTTTCTTTCATTATAAATCGGGAGGCCTCCCTACCTAGTGCCCGGGCACGACTCCGACGTCGGCAAGGCCGTTCAGGACAAACTGCACCGCGATGGCCACCAACACGAGTCCCATCAGGCGCGTCATCACGCGGATGCCGATCTCCCCGAGCAAACCGCGCACGCGGTTCGCTCCCGCCAGGATGTAATACGATGCCAGGGAAGTTATCGCGATAGCTGCGAACACAGGAATCGCCTGCCACCAAACCCTCGACTGGCCCATCAGAACCATGACCGCGGAGATGGCGCCCGGACCGGCCAGCATGGGGATGCCGATCGGGGAAATGCCCACCTCTTCCTTTTCTCGCCCCGCAGCACGTTCTTCAGGCGATTCTTGGGTCTCCGAGCGCCGCGCCTGAAGCATATCGAACGCTACGATGGCCAGTAGCAGACCCCCGGCGATCTTGAAGGCCGGCAGCGTGATGCCAAACACTTTGAAAATCAAGCTGCCCATGGCCGCGAATGCTGTGAGAACGATGAAGCAGGTCCAGGACGCCTGCCTAGCCATGCGGACACGTTTGGCGGGACTGTCCATCTCGGTCGTCACCAGGAAAGCGGGGATCGTGCCAAAAGGGTCGACGATGAAGAAGACCGAGCTTATTGTGACGAGAGAGAATTCGAGAACCGCTCTCAGTTCGGCATTCATGTAACTTTGCCCGCTTAGTGGCGGCGCCGCCTTTGCTGGCCTCGCACCAGATCGCTCAATTCCCGCAGCGCTTCGAGTGCTGGCTGCGCGGCAAGCCGGGCTTCTTTCCATTGTGCGACGGAGGCGCGCGTCGCGCGTGTTTTGCGGCCGGTTTCGACTCGCGCCCAGGCTTCGCCGGCCTTCACCGGATTGCCTGCGCCCTCTTGGCAGAGCATCTCCAGGACATCCTGCAGCCGGTAGTCGGGATTGTGCGGCTTGCCGGTGCCAAGCCGTTCGGGATACTCTCGCGAACCCGCTATCCACTGGAGCGCCCGCGCCCAGTCTCCTTTCTTCATCTCCTCCAGCGCCAGGGCAAGCTGGCACTGCACGAACAGGCTGTGCACATCGCTCTGCCCCTCGGCAGGCAGAATGGTTGCGGTTTCAAGCTGCGTGTAACACTCCTGGAAGCGGCCCGCATTCAAGTACGTCCGCGCGAGCAAGACGCGGATCCGGTCTTCTTTCGGGAACAGCTTCGCGGCTTCGCGCGCCACTTCAAGAGCCTTGTCATGCATTCCGCGCGAGCCGCAGTAGCTCGCCAAATGGTACCAGTTACGCCAGTCTCCCTTACCGGCTGCGCGCGCCCGCTCGTAATCCGCCATGGCCCTGGCGGGGTTGGACTGCCGCTCCAGATACGCGCGGCTGACGTAAGCCGGCGCGTAGTCCGCGCCGTCGCCGAAGGCCTCGAATTCCTTCAGCGCGTCTTCAGAACGGTGCAGCCCCCAATACACCAGGCCAAGGTAGTACCGGGCTTTCCAGCCATCCGGTTGCTCGCGCGCGGCCCACTGGAAGACCGGGATGGACTCTTCACGGAATGGGAACACCAGATAGGGAGAGAGCGATGAAGCCTGCTTCAGGAGTTCCCTACTCCGCGCGGGAGACTTTTCACGCAACAGATAGGCCTGCCAATAGCGCACGGTAGCCTGTTCGGGAGCGGTATCCAGCACCTTCACGGCGTCGGCCTCGCGGCCCAGGTTGGCGTAGTAGACGGCGATTTCCAGGTACGTCTCGTGCGGGAGTTCGTTATGGATCAGCGACTTGAATTCGGCCAGATCGGCCGCGGCGTTCGAGAGCAGGTACTTCTCGAAGCGTGCCTGATGATTCAGCGGATCGATCTCCAGGATCTTGTCGAGCGTTTGCCGGGCTTCGGCAGTCTTCCCGGCGACGCGATAGGCCGTGGCCAGCACCTGAAGCGTGTGAATGTTATTGACATCGTAAGTCAGCGACCGGTTCAGGTAGGCCAGCGCCCGCTCCGTGTTATTCTCCATTAAGTAAATGGAGCCCAGTTCGCTGTAAGCGCCGGCGCGAAACTTCATGCTACGCGCCGCCCAGCCGAGGGTTTCCTTCGCGTCGACCAGGTTGCCAAGGCGCCGCGAGATGATGCCGTAGATGAAATTGGCGTCCGGATCGTACATCACGTAGTCCAGCGCCTTGCGGGCGTATTCGAGGGCCGTGGCGTACTCAGCGCGGCGGCAATAAAGCTCAGCCGTGCGGGTGAGAGCGCGCATGTGTAACGGCTCGCGTTTGAGGCACGCCAGGTACTTCTCCAGCGCCGCGTCATAATCGCGGGCTTTCTCGTCACGCTCGGCGCTTTGGTAAAGGCCTTCGAGCGTGGACTCATCGTAATTGCGGAAGGTCAGCGGGCGGCCGAGCAGTCCATCCTTCGGATCGTCGGTGTAGCTGAGCTTGTCGCCGATTTCGATGCGCAGATCTCCCTTCGCCACCGTGAGCGGAACGCGCTTTTCATACACGTCCATTGGGCCGAGCGCCACGCGGTCGCGGAAAACTTCCCTACCCCGGTCGCGCACGATCAGCGTCTCGTCGACGCGCTGCAGGGCGCAGAAACTGACCACCGTCTCCCGGCCTTCGGAGCGCACGTTCAACGCGCCGTAAGGGGTTGCTTTCACCATGGGCCCGATCTTCTTGTATGGGAAGTACAACTGGCGCCACTGGTCCGTGGTATAGGGTGCAAAGAATTCGTGGTCATTCTGATCCAGCAGGCGTCCGTTCTGCGGTTCGAAATAAGGACCGTCGCTGTCCGTGAGCAGGTTCTCCCAGATGGCACCGGAGCGAGCCAGGTCCCAGCGGAAGAACTTCTGTCCCGGCACCTCCTCGTGCACGGCCCAGTGACCGAAGCCGAACTGCGACTTGTGCCAATAGGCACCGGAGAACTCGCTCAACTTGCCGTAGATGAAGAAGCTGCCCTCGTCGGAATCGTTGTGGTCCGTATACCGGGCGAGGTTACGACCATCGGCGGTGATGGGCCAAGGCCGGCTAGGCACGGCGTAGTTGTGGCCGATGTGCATCGTGCCGGGGAAAATGAACTCCAGGTCGTCCGAGATCCGGTTGGCGGCATTCATCCACACGTAATAGGACTGGTTGAGCGGCTGCGGGTTGTACCACAGCGACTGCGTTTCGATGTAAGCCTTGTCGGGGCGGATGGTGAACTTCACGCGCCAGTTCGTGCGCGAGGGCAGGTCCATGTTCCCGACGATGCAGCTCACGCTGCCGTCCGCGTTCTTCCGGATCATGTAGTCAACCGGAGTGGCGGTCGCGGGGGTGTGTCCGACGATGCCGAAGTTGAGTTCGATCCCCCCTGAAGTCCAAGGGCCGCGCAGCGCGATGTCCCGGAACTTGCGCACGTGGTTGAGGTAGATGAACTCCTTGCCGGTGCTCTTTTCGATGGCGCCGATGAGCTTTCCACCCTCATCGGGCATGATGAGCACCTTGATGTATTTGTTCTCCATCACGATGACGTTCCAGTTCCGGTCGACGGCCGTGTAGCTCAGGGTATCGAAGGAGAAGTAAGGATAGAGCCGCTGGCCGCGTCCCCATATGCTGGAACGCGTCATGATCGGTGACGGGTCGGGACCCGAGAACGGGTAGGTCTTGAAGACCTGGTTTTCTTCCCTCACACTGGCTGGCTGGGCGCACAAGCCTGCCGCTGAAACGAGCAGAATAGGAATCAAGATCACACTGGAGCTTCTCACGTACACTTCCTCCCAACGAAACCGCAAATCAGACATCCGTTGCTCAATGTACCATTTAACGGCGTGACGGCTGTACCACGCCAAGTTTAGCCGGTTTAGCGGGGGGAATCGGCTATGTTGCCGCCGCCGCGCACGCCAGCATGCATGACAGCCGGGGCCGTTGCCAGTAGTTACAGCGCATCGCGCCGGTGTATGGTGTGCATTTCGTCAGCCATCGAGCAGAGTAAGTATAGTATAGGGTCAACTCTCCATGGCACACGGCAAAGTGAAAGTCGGCATTATCGGTTCACAGTTCGAAGCGGACATCCACGCCGCATCGTTTCAAATCATGCCGGAGGAAGCCGAGGTGGTGGCCGTCGCCTCGCCCACGCCGGGCCACGCCGAGGCCCTCGCCCGCCGCTACTCGATCCCTCGCGTCTTTCTCGATTACCGCGAGATGCTCCGCGAAAAGGACATCGAGATGGTCACCATCGCGGCGCCAAACGGGCTCCACAAGCAGATGACCTGCGACATCGCCGCGGCGGGCAAGCACGTGGTCTGCGAGAAACCCCTGGCCATGACCACGGCCGAAACCAGCGAGATGATCCATGCCTGCCGCCGCCGCGGCGTCCTGCTGCTGTACGCCGAGGAGCTTTTCTTCACGCCCAAGTACGTCAAGGCCAAGGAAATGGCCGATCAGGGCGCCTTTGGTAAGGTACACCTGGTCAAGCAGAGCGAGAAGCACTCAGGGCCACACAGCCCCTGGTTCTGGGACGTGGAGCGTTCCGGTGGCGGCGTCTGGATGGATATGGGCTGCCACGGCATCGCTTTCTGCTACTGGTTCTTCGGCCGTCCTAAGATCGAGTCCGTTTACTGCCAGATGGGCACCTACGTCCATCGGGACAGGACGCGGGGCGAAGATGAGGTTGTCAGCATTCTCGAATTCGCAAACGGCGCGGTGGGCATCGTCGAGGACAGTTGGACGCGGCGCGGCGGCATGGACGACCGGATCGAGGTTTACGGCGACGCAGGGCTTACCTACGCCAACCTGCACATGGGCAACGCGCTGCCGACATACAGCGAGACCGGCTACGGCTATGCCGTAGAGAAGGCGACCACCACCGTTGGATGGAGTTATCCTGTCTTCGAGGAGTTGTGGAATTACGGCTTCCCGCAGGAGATGCGCCACTTCGCGCGCTGCGTGCGCGGCAAGGAGACGCCCCAAGCAACCGGTGAAGACGGCCTCGTCGTGATGGAAGCCCTCTGCGCGGGTTACGCTTCCGCCGGTAGAGGTTCCAAGGTCGCATTGCCGTTCGACGCTTCCGGTTTGCGCAAACCGATTGACGCCTGGCTGGGGAGCAGATCCGAATAATGATGCGAAACCGAATGATAGACAACATCCTGAGCCAGCCGCTGTCGCTCACCGAGGCGTGCGCCTGGCAGTTCGGCGACGGCGCACCGGCCCTCGCCGCCGCCGCGTCAGTACTGCGAGGCGCGCGCCGCATCGTCTTCACTGGAATGGGCACTTCGCTTTTCGCGGCCTTGCCGGCCACCTGTTTCCTCCAGGCGCGGGGAATCTCTGCGGAGGCTGTGGATTCCTCGGAGTTACTCCACTTCCTTCATCCATCCATTCGCCCCGGTGACGCAGTAGTCGTGGTGAGCCGCTCGGGAGAGAGCGCCGAGGTGGTGAAGCTTCTGCCTTTGCTTGGCGAGCGCGGCCTGCCCGTGGTGGGCCTGACGAACTTTGCCGACAGCACGCTGGCCCACCGGTCCACGCATGCGCTGGCGATGAAATGCCGGGCCGACCGCATGGTGGCCGTGCAAAGTTACACAAGCAGCCTGACCGTGCTCATACTGTTGGCCGCCTCCGTAATGAATGTTCCACTGGACCCCTGGCGAGCAGCCATCGAAAAGATGGTCCCCGAGTTGGAAGTCGAGATCCGCCGGCAAATCGAGGCTAAGGACGAATGGACCAGCTTTCTTTCAGACGCGGAAGTCGTCTATCTATTGGGACGCGGGCCGTCGCTTGCCTCTTGTCACGAGGGTGCGCTGCTGTTCCATGAATCCTGCCGGCTCCCGGCCATAGGGATGTCCACGGGGCAGTTCCGGCACGGAGTGGTCGAAGTGGTGGACCGCCGGACTCGCGCCATTGTGTTCGCTTCACAGAACGGCACGGAGGAACTCGATCTGGCGCTGGCAGAGGACTTGCGCTCAATGGGCGCTCAAGTGCGTGTCTGCCGGGGTCATGCGCCGGCTCCGGGGCTGGAGACTATCCTGGAAATCGTACCGATGCAGGTGGCGGCTTGCTATCTGGCCCAGGCCAAGGGATGGGAGCCGGGCGATTTCCGCCACTCGACTCTGGTCACGGATACGGAGGTCGGATTCCGGCATAGTTCATGACGAACCGCGGCGACTGGGCGCTGGGCATCGACATTGGCGGCACTAACACCAAAGTGGCGCTGGTCGGCCGCGAGGGTCATGTCACAGCCTTGGAGACCATCCCCACGCGCGCGGAGGGCTCGGAGGCACCCGCTCCGGATCTTATGCGGCGCGTCGCGGAGAGCGCCGGCCGCTGTCTCCAAGGCCACGCCGCCGAAGCGGCAGGCGTGGCCGTTGCCGGTTTCGTCGATGATGCGCGCGAGTCGATGATCTACAACCCGAATTTGCCCTGGCTGGCGGATTTCCCTCTGAAGTCTGCCTTGAGCAGGGCGCTCGGAATGCCCGTACTGCTTGAGGTCGACTCCAATGCCGCGTGCCTGGCCGAATGCCGTTTCGGCAGCGGGCGAGGCGCGTCCCGCTTCCTCTGCCTGACTGCGGGCACCGGGCTCGGCGGCGGCATGGTTGTGAACGGCAATCTGTTGCGATTCGCAGGGCAATGTCTCGGCGACGTCGGCCACGTGGTGCTGGATGCGGACGGGCCGGCGTGCTCCTGCGGCGGCCGCGGTTGCGCTGAAGCTCTCGTCGCGCAGGGCCGTATCGTTGAGCAGGCAGGATGCGGCAGCGGCCTGCTCGATGTGATCCAAGCGGCGCGGGAAGGACATCCGCAAGCCCTGAAAGCGCTGGAAGCGGCGGGCCGGGCGCTAGGCCTGCTGGCAGCATCGCTGGCGCAAATCTTCCAGCCGGACCGCATCGCCTTCGCGGGAGGTCTCTCGGAGGCCGGCGACCTGATTCTCCCCGCCGCGCAATCCGCGTTCCAGCGCAACGCCAGCGACGCGAGCCGCGGCCAGGTCCGCCTGGTAACGGCATCTCTCGGCCGCACGGCGGGCGTCATCGGAGCCGCCGCGCCGCTGCTTACCTGGAATGGGGGAACCTTCGGTCCGCCTTGATCTCCATGATCTGCGGGACGTGCCGCTGCACGTGGGCAGAGATCAGCAGAAGCCACTGATAGGCATCGCAGCCCTCTCTCTCGACGATGCGGCCGCTCAGATCGTCATCGGTAGTCTTCGCGCAGGCCAGCATCCGTGCGTGCAGCTTGCAGAAAGCTTCCAGCCCAGCCTTGAGGTCGCGCAGATCCCCTTCCGGTTTCTCCGCCGGAAAGGCCCCGGACTTCGCCGGCCAGCCAGTTTTCGGTCATTTCCAGGTGGGCCACAAGTCGCTGCCGTTCGAGTTGGGTCAGTGTAGCCGCCGTCATGACAACACTGCCAACGACCAGGGCAACGAAGAGCAGAACGCCTCGAAGACCTGCCGCTGTCATCGCCAGTTCAAGCGCGGGCCGTCGCCTGTCATTCTCCATTTAGGGTCCCAGATACCTGCGATTCTATCTCCGGCTTCGAAATTCGTGACCGACCGTAAGCGTCCAGGTTAAGATTGTGCAACATGAAGACCACGCTACTGTTTCTCCTGGCAGCCGGTCTCTCGGATGGGACCGGCCCGCTGCGGCTCGCCGACAACGGCAGCACAACCTATTCGATTGTCGTTTCGCGTAGCGCTTCCCCTTCGGAGGTCCGGGCGGCGGCTGAACTCGCCCGCTTCCTGGGAGAAATGTCCGGCGCGACCTTCCCCGTCGCAAACGATGACGCGAAGATCCGCGGCAATCTCATCCTCCTCGGTAAGAGTACGATCACGGAGCGGCTCCGTCTGAACATTCCGAGCGACCCCGAGGGATTCGTCATCAGGACCGCGGGCCGGCACCTGGTCATCGCCGGGGGCCGCCAGCGCGGCACCATGTACGGGGTCTACACGTTCCTCGAGAAGCTTGGCTGCCGGTGGGTGGCGCGCGACGCGAGCCGCATCCCGAAGATGAAAACTATCAACGTGGCTCCACTCAATGAAATCCAGAAACCCGCCTTCGAATATCGGGAAGTCTACCTCGGCGAGGCCTTCGACAAGGATTGGGCCGCGCGCAACAAGACCAACGGCCAGAGCGCCCCGTTGGACGACTCCACCGGAGGCAAGATACAGTATTATCCCTTCGTCCATTCCTTTTATGCGCTGGTTCCGCCCGGGAAGTACTTCAAGGATCACCCGGAGTACTTTTCGCTGGTCGACGGTGCCCGGCGCGGCGAGCAGGCTCAACTCTGTCTCACCAACCCGGACGTCCTCCGCATCGCCATCGAAACCGTGCGTGGCTGGCTGAAGGAGCATCCGGAGGTGACCATCTGCTCGGTCTCGCAGAACGACTACATGGGCCAGTGCGAGTGCGACAACTGCAGGCGAGTGGAGCAGGAGGAAGGCGGCGCGGCCTCCGGGCCAGTGGTGCGCTTTGTCAACGCCGTCGCGGAAGCCATTGGGAAGGACTACCCCGATAAGCTCATCGACACGCTGGCATACGCTTACACAGAAACGGCGCCCACGAAAACCAAGCCGCGCCACAACGTGCGCATACGCATATGCCCCATCGGCGCCTGCAACGCCCACCCTTACGAGAAGTGCCCGCACAACGCCTACATCATGAAGAACCTCAGGGCGTGGTCGAAAATCACCAGCAACATCTACGTCTGGCATTACAACGCGAATTTCTCGCATTTCCTGCTGCCGGTTCCTGATTTCGACGAACTGGCCGCCGACGTGCCCATGTACAAGAGCAGCGGCGTGGTGGGCCTGTTCATGCAAGGCAGCTTCGCTCCCGGCGGCTCGGACGGCCCCCTGCGCGCCTACGTGCTTTCAAAGCTCCTGTGGGATACCAAGGCGGACGTAGGCAAGGCCATTGAAGAGTTTTACGAGATCTACTTCGGCAAGGCCGCCGCGCCCTTGCGGGCCTACTTCGACCAGGTGCATCGCCTAGTGCGTTTCCCACCGGAAGGCGAGGGTCAGCATTGGTGGTGCTGCCGCGCGCCCGGGTTTTCCGACGACGGCCTTGCGAAAGCCAAGGACCTGTTCCGGCAGGCGCTGGCGGCGGCAGAAACTGACGCCATCCGTGACCGCGTGCGCCGGGCGGAACTCTCCATCCGCTACCTGGAGCTTCGCCGCCAGCAGACGTTCGCCATTCGCGATGGCCAATACGCCCCGGTGGGTCTTGAAGTCCTGCGCCAGTCCTTCCCCGCGTTCATGGCCGACGTGCGCCGGTTGGGCGTCAGCCATTTCGGCGAGGAGGCAGATCTCGCAAAGGACGAGAAGACTTTCGCGGACAGCCTTAAGACCTATCCTGTAGTCACATTGGAGAACGCTGCGTTACGCCTGGATATAGTGCCTGGGCTCAATGCCCGCGTCGTATGCATGACCGACAAACGCACCGGCAAAGCAGTTCTTAACCGACCCGTTTCGGTGGAGATGGCCTATCCGGACCGGAGCGGCTTCAGCGTCTCCGTCTACCCCGACTTTGTCAACGCGCCGCCCTACCGGGTGCAGTGGCTAGCCAAGCCGGCGAACGGAGGGCGGGAGATTACGCTCACCGGTACGACCACGGAGGGACTCAGGCTACGCCGCCTAGTCCAGCTCGACGGCGAACAGGCCCGCGTGCACACCGAAACCGTCGTAGAGAATGATTCGGGTAAAGCCATCGCAAGCGCGATACAGTCGCAGTTCGATGCCGATGCAGGCCGCATGGACGCAGCGGCGGTCGAGTTCGTAACGCTCGACGGCACGACTTTTCGCAGGAAACTGCTTGTACCCGAGGAGCAGCCCGTGGGTGGGGAAACCTACGGCGGACGCGGCGTGCCGCAAGGCGAGTGGCGCATCATAAACTCCGCAACCGGCCTGGTGCTCTCGAACCGCTTCGCCGCCGGACAGGCGGACCGCGCCGTGCTCGACTGGTCCGCCAAGAACGCGAACCGCGTTTCGCTCAGGCTATGGTCGAAAAAGAAGGTCCTGCAGCCCGGGGAAACCATGCGCCTGGATGCCGACTACGAAGTACGTTGAAAACCGGTTCCCAGTGTATAGCGATCCGGAACTGATAAGAGGGGGGAAATCGATGATCGCAGCATTCGCCCTGGCAGTTGTCTCCGTCATCCCGCCCACCGGCGCAGACCAGGTCCAGCAGTTCGCGGCCCAGGAACTCTCGCGGTATCTGGCCCGAGTCACCGGCCAAGAAGTCACCGTGGGGGATGCGAGAGCCGCCCACCGTTTCAGGTTGGGTGAAGCGCCCGCCGGAGTGGCGCTTAAGCCCGACGGCTTCCTCCTGAGGCGGCAGGGCCCGGATATCCTGATCCAGGGGCGCGGCTCGCGCGGCGTGCTCTATGGTTGTTACGCGTACCTGGAGCGCCTGGGAGTGCGATGGTACTTTCCGGGAAAGGACTACGAGATCGTCCCCCGGCGCGCCATCGACTGGAACGCGCCGCTCGACGTTGCCGAGTCTCCCGCCATTCCTCTGCGCATCCTCGACTATTCCACTTACACGTACGGTCCCGTGGAAGAGTGGATCGACTTCGCCGCCAAGTCGCGTCTCAACCGCATCCTGTTCGGCTCATCCTGGCCCGCCCGGGACTGGTTCGCGACGCAGCGCGAACAGTTGCTGCCGCAGTTGCGCAAGCGCGGCCTCATGATCGAGGTCGGCGGCCATCTGCTGCCCACATTCCTTCCGCGGACGATGTTCAAGGAGCACCCCGACTGGTTCCGCCGCAACCGCGACGGGGCGCGCACGCCCGACTTTAACTTCAACCCATTCCATCCCGGCGCGCTGGAGTACGTCACCGAAGGCGCCGTGAAGTATTTGACGAGCGTGCCCGAAGCGAGCCTGTACCATCTGTGGCCGGACGACCTTTCCGAGGGCGGGTGGACACATGAACCGGGCAAGGAGCAGTACACGCCGTCGGATCAGTCGCTGCTGGTGGCCAACAACATCGTCACCAAGCTCCGGGAGAAGCTGCCTGCGGCGAACCTCGTGTATCTCTCCTACCACGACACCATGCCGGTGCCGCGAGTGGTGAAGCCTGTTCCCGGGATCATCTACTTCTATGCCCCGCGCGAGCGCTGTTACACGCATGCCATGGACGATCCGGATTGCGCCGCGAATCGCAAGTACGCCAAGGCTCTCGAAGATGCCATGCCGGTGTTCGGCGCGGCCAACACGCAGGTGTTCGATTATTACGTCGACCAGATCCTGTATCAGAACATGGCCAGTCCTCCGCAACCTGAGGTTATCGCGGCCGACACCCGCTACTATCGCCGCCTCGGCGTTCCGCGGCTCGGCACACTCACCGTGAATTCCTCCGAATATGTGACGCCCGCCGTGAACATGTTCCTGTTCCCGCGCGCCTATTGGAATCCGGATCAGGATCTGAACGTCCCGCTCAACGAGTACGCTGTCACCTACTTCGGGGACGCAGGGATGAAGGATTATTTCCGGGAGCTCAAGCTCGCGCTCGACGGCCTGGTGAAGATGTGCCGTTTTGAGCGCATGATGTACTCCTGGTATCACCCGGACGCGGTAACGGAAAGCAACGATGCCCTTTCGTTCCACGCGGAGAACATGGAGCAGGCCATTCGCGGCCCGCTCCCGCGGGCTCAGGCTCACCTGGATGCCGCCCTGCGCCGTGCGGGTAGCCCGGTTTACCGGCGGCGGATCGAGCGCGAGAAAGAGTCGCTTGACTATACGTTTCTGCAGGCGCGGCTGTACTGGCACCTGGTGCGTGGCGAGCGAGCGTACCGCACGTGCCGCGAGCGCCAGGAGCGTGATGCCTGTCTCGTCGCGGCGAGCGCCTCCGTGCTGGCGCGGCACTATCGCTTGAGGCTCGAACGCTTCATCGGCCGCACCAAGCTCAAAGGGGAGCCGATCGTCGGCGATAGCGAAAGCATGGCGCGGAAGCTCCGCGGCTTGGCGCGCCGCAGCATCGTCAACACGAATTTCCTGTACCAGCAACTCCCCGCTGGCGTGGACGGAGCCGTGATCGATTCCGGAGGGGACTCCCTGGCGGTGCTTTACGCCGATGTGCCGGGGCCCGTACACGCAAAGGTCATAGCGGAGGCGCGCATCGATTGGCGCGACGAGTTCGGCGAGCCGTTGAAGACCTCACCCCTGAACGTGGCCGGACGGCCCGTCGTCGCCTACGGGCGCGGCATCGCACCCGACACGCTTTTCAATCGCATCCTGGCGAGCCTGCGGTAATATCCCGGCCCGGCAGGCCTAGGTGGCCTCCGGTCAACGGTAGTTCTTGTCGTCGACCCTGCTGATGTCAATCCCATCGCGAAAAACGCCTAAGGTCACAATGGCGAAGGTGAAGACATTGGTGTCCGGCTCCAGGTGGCCGCCAAACGCCCCATCCGGAGTCGCCAGGGTCACGTGGGCGTGCACGCGCCCGCCGATGATGTACCCATTCATGTTGAGCAGATCCGAAGGCGCCGCGGAATCCTTCACGAAAACGTTCTTGGACGGGAACGTATTGTTGCTCACCTGGTGTATGTGGTAGTTCCGCAGCGATCCCGCGCCCGCCAGAATCACCGCATTGCGGATCTTCTGCTCCTTCACCATCTTTTGCAGCCCGCCCAGCAGGTCGGTCTGATACTTGAAGCGCAAGATCACGATCCGCTCGAATTGCCCCGTGATGGCATAGACATCGGGCACAGCGGCGCTGTTCGGCTTCGCGTCCTGGGCCGGGGTAGTGGTGACGGTGACCTCCCTGCGGGTCTGTTGACCCGTCGCCATCATGGCGGCAAGAACCAGCAAGAACAGAACTCCGTTTGTTCTTCGCATCGAAAACCTCCTTACAATCCCAAGGCTTCACTCGACCGGCAGCACGTCCGCCGAGGGGCCAATCCTCCTCTGTGCCGGGGCTCCGGCAATCGACTACAATGACCTCTACCGTCGGCCGTTGCACTGCTGATACCGCAGCCACAGATCCGGCGAACAGATACCCCATGGAGGCAAGTATGTCGCAAACGCAGATCGACCGCCGTTCGTGGCTTCGCAGCTTGATCGGAGCCGTCGGCTTGTTCGGACTCGAAGCCTCATTCCTCGCCCAACGGACCGCTGCCGCCCAAGTTGGTCCGAAGGACAGAATCAAGGTCACGAAGGTAGAAAGCTTCGTTCTGAAGAACTCTTGGGTCTTCGTCAAGATCTCCACCGACGCCGGCATTGTGGGCTGGGGCGAAATGTTGAAGGACGACGCCAAGGCATGCGCCGCCGGAGCGCTGGAAGTGGGAGACTACCTGGTCGGACAGGATCCCTGCCGCGTGGTCCATCATTGGCAAGCCATTCACCGCGGCGCCTTCTACCGCGGCGGGCCCATCAAGACCGCGATATCGAGTGGCATCGACATGGCGCTCTGGGACATCACAGGCAAGGTCCACGGCGTTCCCGTACACAAGCTGCTGGGCGGCCCGACGCGCGACCGCATCCGCGTGTACGGCCACGTCAGCAAGGAGACGGGCGTCAATGCCATGAAGGTGGGGCCGCGCGGCGCCTCGCGCGGCGCCGTCAAATACGTCGAGGGCCAGAAGTTCGTCGATGAAGTTGTGGAGAACTTCAGGGCCCTCCGGCAAAAATACGGTTCCGGAGTCGACATCGCGATCGATTTTCACGGTGCCGTCCAACCGCCCACCGCGATGCTGCTGGTAAAGGCTCTGGAGCCCTACCAACCCTGGTTCTACGAAGAAGTGGTGCAGTGCCTGAATGTGGATGTAATGGCCGAAATCGCCAAGAAGACGCACATCCCGCTGGCGACCGGCGAGCGGATCTTCACCAAGTGGGGGTTCCGGGAAATCCTGGAGAAACGGGCCGCGACCATCATCCAGCCCGACGTTTGCTATGCCGGCGGCATCACCGAACTCAGGCTGATTGCCGGCATGGCCGAAGCTTACTACACCCCGGTCGCGCCGCACAATCCGCAGGGGCCCTGCTCACTGGCCGCGAGCATGCAGATTGCCGCGTGCATCCCGAACTTCCTGGTCCAGGAGCGGGGTGACAACAATTATTCCGATCTCCTGGCGAAGCCACTTCCCGCTGTTCAGAACGGACACCGCCCAATCCTTACGGACCCTGGACTGGGAATCACCATCGACGAGGACAGGCTCATGGCTCAGGTCGGCGAGCCTAGCGAGTACCGCCCGCAGTTCGATCCAGACGACGGCTCCGTGGTGGACTGGTAGCGCGCCGGATCCTGGCCGCGCCGCCGGACATCGCCGCCACCCCTGTGTCGGTTTTCCGCCGTGCACCTCATCACATGGCTGGAGGCGCCTGGGGCTCCAGCGGCGCTGCTTTGGGTGGCTCGGCCGGAACCGCCGGCGGTGGTTCCGTCGTCACTGCGGGTGACGGTGCGATGGCGTCCAACGCCATCTTGGCCACCAAGAGAGGCCTTTTGACGCTGTTTTCGAGATCGGCCGCCATAGCCTCGATCTCCGCCTTGGTAGGCGCGGACTCAAGAATCTCCATGATATGGTGCACGCGGGTAGCAACACCTTCTACCGACGTGGCGACACTGGACACCGAGTTCTTGATGGCCTCAATCTCGGTTTTCAAGATATCCAACGTGGACATGATCGACTCTCCTTGTTGAATTAGCGAACGAAGTATAGCCAGAGAGGGAGCATCCAGGAAACGCAACTCGCTAATACCATCCAGCGGTGCCTGGCGAAGATCGTAATAAAGCAGGGCGTCGTCGATTTCGAGGTCTGTACTCTCCTGACGCAGTACTCTTTGAAGTGTCCACCGGTCATGAATATTGTGGTGAGCCAAAAGGTGTTCCATCTTCGCTGCCACACGGTCGCTGATGGCGAGCAAGATCTCGGATCTTGAGAGATGTCCGCGGTCAACCTCGGCGAAAAGGTGTTGCACGGCATCTGAGTGGCTGATCCCCATCCTCTTGGCGATGGCGGCAGGCGAGTGCCCTTTTCTGAGTAGTTCGACGACTTCCTCGTGAACGGGCATACACAGCTCGCACTGGCCAAACGGAATGAATTCGTTATCGTTTGTCTATGACGTCAAGTCCGGATCGGCCGCCGATTAGTATACATCGAACTCACCAGCGGCTTCCATCGCA